>Ga0272441_10000441_pt1 | contig 95302 bp, 91 predicted proteins | sample SSMProp6N_FD_193582 | JGI IMG/M metagenome (GOLD analysis project Ga0272441, IMG submission 193582) | Marine sediment archaeal communities from Little Sippewissett salt marsh, Falmouth, MA, United States - SSM-Prop-6N | ecosystem: Environmental > Aquatic > Marine > Wetlands > Sediment ... | reverse complement strand
CGGAAGGCATTGGGTGAAGACGGGATGCGCCTGTCGGCGCAGTGACGCGTGACGAGTGACGAGGGGCGCTTTGCGCAAGAGAAGAGATAGAGGAGGTTGGAGATCGGGTTTCGTTCGGTGCTTCTATTGTCGGCAGACTATACTGATGGGCATTGATTGAAAAAAAGACAGTTCTTTTTTGTGAAAACCTGTGTCATCTGTGGGCAAACAGAATTATTTTCTTTACCAATCACCAATCACCAATCACCAATCACCAATCACCAATCACCAATCACCAATCACCAATCACCAATCACCAATCACCAATCACCAATCACCAATCACCATTAATTTATGTGTTTAGCTATACCGGGAAAGCTGATTGCGATCAGCCAGGAGCATGGATTGAAAATGGGATCTGTTGATATCAGTGGGTCTGTTACCAGGGCGTGTCTGGAATATGTTCCTGATATACAGGTTGGCCAGTACACCATTGTTCATGCAGGGTTTGCATTGAAAATTATTGATGAAGCAGAGGCTGCTGAAAGCATGCAGGTCTGGAATGAGCTGTTGAGAGCTGAGGCTGAAGAGCGGTCGGCAAGAGAGCGGCGGTGAGCCTTTTTCTGAATGGTTTCATAGCGGGCGGATTTGATACGAGAACTTTTTCTATACTACTACTGTGAAATATATCGATGAGTACCGTAATCCGGATCTTGTTCGGCTTCTGCTCGAACAGATCGACAACGCGGTAAGCCGGCCATGGACGATTATGGAAATCTGCGGAGGGCAGACCCATGCAATTGTACGGCACGGGCTTGATCAGCTTCTTCCTTCATCGATTCGCCTTGTTCATGGTCCAGGGTGCCCGGTTTGTGTTACTCCTCTTGAGATGATTGACCGGGCCCATACAATAGCCGCTATGCCCGGTGTTATTTTTACAACGTTTGGCGATATGCTTCGTGTGCCGGGCAGTCATCAGGACTTTTTTTCCGTACGCAGCCGGGGCGCCGATGTGCGTTTTGTTTTTTCGCCCCTTGAGGCGCTGCAGATTGCGCGAGATAATCCCCGGCATGAAGTGGTTTTTCTTGCGGTCGGCTTTGAAACGACAGCTCCGGGCAATGCTATGGCCATTAAACAGGCTGCAACGGAGGGGCTGGGGAATTTCAGTGCGTTGTCGAGCCAGGTGCTTGTGCCTCCGGCGATGCGTGCTATTCTCTCTTCTCCCGATAACCTCGTCCAGGGCTTTCTTGCGGCCGGCCATGTGTGTACGATAACCGGGCTTTGCGACTATTTCCCTGTTGCTGAAACATATGGTGTTCCGATTGTTCCCGCGGGATTCGAACCTGTCGATCTCCTGAACGCTGTTTTGAAGGTTGTCGAGATGCTTGAAGCTGGTGAGACGGGCGTTGTCAATGCCTATGAGCGCGTGGTGAGCCGGGATGGCAATGCCGGGGCGTTACGGGTGATGGACGACGTGTTTGAAATTGCCGACCGGACGTGGCGGGGGATTGGCGTTATTGCCCGGAGCGGTTTGAGGATCCGCGAAAAATATGCTGCTTTTGATGCTGAACGCAAGTTTGATGTCGGTCATATCGAACCGAAGGAGTCTTCTCTTTGCATGAGCGGAGATGTTCTCAGGGGTATCCTGCAGCCGGAAGCGTGCCCTGCATTCGGCAAGCAATGTACGCCCCTTTCTCCCCTTGGTGCCCCGATGGTATCGGGAGAGGGCGCTTGTGCGGCATACTATCGATATCAGCGGGCCTGGGGAGCCTGATTATTCACCATTTACCACGCACCAATTATGCAGTTTGAATGTCCTTTGCCTCAAGCGGATCATGATCGTGTTCAGATCGCTCATGGCGCTGGCGGGAGATTGTCGAGAGAGCTGATGGCAACGGTGTTCATGCCTGCTCTGAACAATCCGGTGCTTGCCGAACTTGATGATCAGGCGCGATTGATCCTGCCTCCTGGAAGGGTCGCGTTTACCACCGATACCTATGTCATAACACCCCTGTTTTTCCCCGGGGGAAATATCGGCGAACTGGCTGTTCACGGTACCGTGAATGACCTGGCTGTCGGCGGGGCGGTTCCCAGATTTCTGAGTGCCGGATTTGTTCTTGAGGAGGGGTTTCCTCTTGCGGATTTGCAGCTGATTGTCAGCAGTCTTGGTCAGGCTGCAGCCAAGGCCGGTGTTTCAGTCGTTACGGGTGATACAAAAGTTGTTCAGAAAGGACAGTGCGACGGGGTTTTTATCAACACATCAGGTATTGGCGAGATTCGTGAAGGTATTGACGTTTCATGTCGTCATCTTCAACCCGGAGACCGGCTGATTCTGTCGGGCACTCTCGCCGATCATGGCATTGCGGTTCTCTGCGCGCGTGAGGGATTGTCGATGCAGATGTCGGTAGAGAGTGACTCGGCATCGTTGAATGCAATGATATCGGCAGTTCTGGAGGTCTTTCCCGGCATCCACGCGATGCGCGATCCTACGAGAGGCGGTGCGGCGGCGACGCTTAATGAACTGGCTTCAGCTTCAGGTGTAGGGATTGTCCTGGAAGAAGAGGCGATACCGGTACATCCTGAAGTTCGTGGAGCCTGTGAATTGCTTGGTATTGATCCGCTGACTGTCGCAAACGAGGGAAAGGTCATTATTGCGGTTCCTTCAAATGGTGCCGATGCAGTCCTTGATGCCTTGCGCCGTGATGTTCATGGAAAAAATGCCGCGGTGATCGGAGAGGCTGTCGGCGATCATCCCGGGGTGGTCGTCATGCGGACTGCATATGGCAGCAGAAGAGTTGTTGAAATGCCTCTTGGAGAACAACTTCCCCGTATATGCTGATCGATACGGATATCGTTGTTGTCTGGGGTTCCGATAGCGTCAGGGCTTATTGAGACGTGTGCCTTGCTGTTTATTTGGAATAAGCGTAAATTACGGTTACAGGTAAAGATGGTGTCGGTCACCAGGTGGATATTCCTGTTGCCGGCCTGCCCTGATTATCTGGTTGCCGATACTTCGAAACGATACGTCGTTGTTGAAAACTGTGTTCTCCGATGTGTGAGCAGAGGATGTTCACTGCAACTTATGACGTTTGGCTATAAACGGAATCTTAATGGATCCTTCACAAAGAGAAGAAAACAGCTTACCCCTTTTGCGTTATGATATGCTTGAGTTCCGACCGGAATGGCAGTTTGACGATCCGGATTCGGGAGCGTATTACCATAGCGGAGTGGTTGTCAATAAGCTGTTTTTCACATCCCTCGGAGGAGATATACAGTATGAGGTGGCAGAGAAGGCGCTTGCGTTTGTAAGAAAGCTCTTTTCCGACGGGGTCCTCAGGGATTGCGAGTATATCAGAATCGCTGATTATTCAGGTGTGAGCAAGGCGACCATCAACAGCAGAATTCTCTATGCAAATACACTCAACAAGCTTACCGAAGAGTATAACTGCCGTCCGTCTGTAACCTATATCTGCGGCGCTTCAGTGCTCCTGAAGACTATGCTTCGGATTTTTTCCCATATTGTCAGCCAGCGTTTCTTTTTTGTGGATTCTGTCGATGAAGCGTTTCGTCGTATCAACGCTCATGAGATGTCAGGATGTGTCGTTTCTTCGGAAAGCCTTGTGGTCACAAGAAAAGAGATTGATGAATTTGCCGCCCTTTGCGGCCATCTTTTATTTGAGGACACCAATGTCAAGAGCTTTTCACGAGACTATATATCGGAGGATCATCCGCTTAACGAGCTCTACAAAATTATCGGGGTTCTGCACAATGATCTCGGCGAGCTGAAGCAGAAAGAAAAGGATCAGAAGAAACGGCTTGAGGAGGCACTGTTCGAAGCACGTTCTCTTAACCAGAAGCTTATTGATGAAAAGCGTAATGTCGAGGAAAACGAGAGGGTTCAGCAGGAGCTGATCGATACCCTCAAAAAAGCGCGTGTCGAGGCTGAGAGCGCCAACAAGGCTAAAAGTGAATTTCTGGCCAATATCTCTCATGAGATCAGGACGCCGCTGCATGCGGTGATTGGGATGACAGAGCTTCTTCTTGAATCATCGCTTGCAAAAGATCAGCAGTATTATGCCGATACCATCTCTTCGAGTGCCCACCTGCTTCTGCTTCTGATCAACGATCTGCTTGATTTCAGTCGCATTGAAGCCGGATATATCGACCAGGAGAAAGAGGATTTTGATATGCGGCGCCTTATTGGCGATATCATGTCGCTCATGAAGGATAGTGCCAGCAGAAAAAGGTTGTTGCTCGACAGCAGGGTGGATGAACGCCTGTCGTTTTGTTTGACCGGGTATCCCGGGTATCTGCGACAGGTGCTCATGAACCTGATACAGAATGCTGTCAAGTTTACCTATAAGGGGATGGTCTCTCTTCACGTAACGCTGCTTTCAGAGACACCGGAACACGTTTCGCTTGAATTTTCTGTCAAGGATACCGGTGTCGGTATTGCCGAAGAACAGTTAAAGGTTATTTTTCATCGATTTACGCAGATTGACGCCTCTTCAACAAGAAAAGAAGGGGGGACAGGTCTTGGCCTGGCTATCGTCAAACAGCTTGTTACCTTCATGGGTGGAGAGGTTTCGGTCGATAGTCGTCAGGGAGAGGGATCTGATTTTCGTTTCTCTCTTACATTTGACAAGGCCGGTGAGGCAAAAGCGGATCAGTCTTCTGCAGACCTTTCATGCAGGCAAAAAGACGGATTCCGATCATCACGTTCTGTTGACGATATTATCCGTCCTCATCGGATTCTGCTGGTTGAAGACAACGTTATCAACCAGAAAGTTGCCCAGGCGATGATTGAAAAAATCGGCTACGAGATCGACATTGCCGTCAACGGGGAGGAAGCTGTCGAAGCTCTTCAGCAGAAGCAATACGGACTTGTTCTTATGGATCTGCAGATGCCGGTCATGGACGGTTTCGAAGCGACACGACGCATCAGGAAATTCGGAGGACTTGCGCTCAACGCGAGGGTTCCGGTTGTTGCTATGACGGCAAATGCCACAAGAGAAGACAGGGAGCTATGCCTTCGGGCGGGAATGGACGATTACCTGTCCAAGCCTGTTGAACGGCAGGTGCTTCTCGATATGCTTCAGCGATGGCTCCCCTTCAAGGATGAGCCGGGCGTTGAGACCTGAGTTACAGAACAACTTCCGGCATAACGGTTCAGCTTATCCCTATAATGACGCTCGAAGCCTTGAACATTGCGCACGCTTTACCCCCTTCTTTCACCTTGAGCTTTTGTGTGCTTTCGTGAGTTATAATAGCGGTAATGACGTTGCCTCCCCCTATCTGCAGGTCAACTTCAGCGTTGACCGGACCGTCGATGATTTTGTCGACGGTTCCGCACAGGACGTTACGGGTGCTGACTTTTGAAATATCGATATCGTTGCCGATGATGACGGCACTGGATTTAATGATGGCATAGGCAGAAAGGCCCTCTTTGAGACCGAGTTTATCAATGGCACCATTCGTGACGATGGCCGTAACGGGAATGCCTCCCTTAAGCGTCAGCGTTACTTCAGCGTTGACCGGAGCTTGAATGATTGTTGTTATGGTGCCGGAAAAAACGTTTCTTGCGCTGACTTTCATTGCTATTCTGTTGAAGAATTGATAAAGTTGTTCTGTGTTTCCAAGGCGTTGTTCAAGGTTATACAGGAAGTTTCTGTGCTCCTCTTCGACGACCTTGTACTTTCTGAGAATTTTTCTTCCTTCGTGTGTGAGCTTCGTGCCACCTCCGTCTTTGCCGCCGGTTGTTCTGTCTACTAGAGCCTTTTCTGAAAGGTTATTGATGGTATTAACCAGTTGCCAGGCGGTTTTATAACTGATGCCTACCGCTTTTGCTGCTTTGCTGATCGAACCGAGTTCATCAATTTTTTCAAGCAGCGCGATGCGGTCGCTGCCGAGAAATCTGCTGTCGGATTTCTGAAACCAGAGCGATCCTTCCAGTTCTATGGCTGACGTCGTTGAAGACATTGAGAGTAGCTTTTGTTAACAGTTTGCACAGCGCGATTGCAACAGCAAAATAGCAAAAGATCGCCTGCTTTTGCAGTGGGTTATAACAATTGTTGAATGAGATGGTGCAGAACGCCTTAAGATCGTTGATCCTTGTCGTTGAGTTTGTTCATTGCGAAAAATACCAGAATGGAAAGCAGCCCCAGAAGGGCTGATAGTAACATGGCTTTTTCGAAGTTGCCTTCAAACACAGCATTGTAAATCGCAAGGGATACGGTTTCGGTTCTATTGGTAATGTTACCGCCAAGCATGAGCGTGATGCCGACTTCTCCAAAAGAACGTCCGACCGAGAGCATCAGTCCTGCGAGAATGACCCTTTTGATCGAGGGAAGCGTCACTCGAAGAAATGTCGTCAGTTCGCTTTTCCCCAGAATGAAGGATGCTTCCCTGAGACTGCCTGTCGTATTTTCGATAGCCGATTGAACCGGTTTGACGATAAGCGGCAGTCCGGAAAGTATCGCAGCGATATAGACGCCTAAAGGAGTGAACACGATTTCTATGCTTTGTGATGCCAGGTGATGGCCGATAAATCCGTGGCGTCCAAGGAGCATCAGAAGCAGGAAGCCCGTAGCAATTGGGGGAAAGATCAGGGGCAGGGTGACGATGCCGTCAAGGATGAAGCGCAGGGGGAGTTTCTTTATTGACAGCATGTAGCCTAGTCCCACACCTGCCAGGAGGTGTGAGATGAGGGCAACGCCGGCAGTCTGTAACGAAAGCGTTACCGGAGCAAGAAGATCCTCTGAAAGTACCTGAAAGGGGAGCATCAGCATTACAAACCGTATTTTGTGAGAATATTTCGTGCCTCTTTTGTCTTCAGATATTCGATAAATGACTGAACGTCAGGATCGTTCTCAAAGCCTTTGATGACGCCTGCCTGAAGAGCGACTACGGTGTAGTTCGAGGGTTCGGCGACGATATAGCCGCCGATATCGTCTGCGACTCCTATGGCATCGGTGAGATTGATGAAGCCTGCGTCTATCTCTTTTGTGATCAGATAGGATGAGACCTGTGGGACGGTCGAGAGTTTCAGGAGTTTTCCACGGGTTGATGCTATGAGGCCGCTTTTTGTAAGGTATTGCATTGCCGCGTCGCCATAGATTGCTTTTGCCGAGTCCGGCAGGCCGACCCTGGTGATTTCTTTCTTATTGATGTCGCTGATGGCTGCAAGCTGGATTCCTTTGCGATAGGCAAGAACCAGTTTCCCTTCTCCTATGGGGTGAAACGTCGAGAAGTCAAGATCTGAGCGGTCAAAAAATTTTCTGTCACCGAAAACCAGACAGACTTTGCCGCTCATTCTGACCTGAGAAATGATCTGATACATATTGCCGAATACCCCGGCTACGGAGTTTTCGGTTTGTTGTTCATATCGGGATATGAGTTCCAGCAACGGGCGCTTGTAGCCGGCTCCCGAAGCAATCGTGATTTCTGAAGCCTGGAGTCGTGATGCCATGGCAATCAAGCATATCATCATGATTCCGGTAATGGTTTTTTTTAACATCGCTTACTGTATTGTATCCGTTGATGATCTGTTTCGTTATGTTTTTAATGTAATAACGTCAGGCCGGAAAAAAAGGGTTAAAACCCTTTTCAACCGGCGGTGGCAGAGGCCGCATTTTTGATCACTCACTGATCAAATAGTCTTCACAGGCTTCCCCTTCTTCAAGGGCATCAAGAATTTCATCGATTTTTTCTTCACTGTCTATTTCCCCATACCAGTGATTTTCAGGATAGACGACAACGATAGGCCCTTTCTCACAGACATTAAGGCAACCCGTTGCCGAGACGACGACATCAGTCATGTCGCGATCTGAAAGTTCGCTTTCAAGATAAGGGATAAGGGAAAGAGATTCTTTTTTGTGGCAGATGCCCTGCGGTGTTCCCTGAGCACGGAAACTGGCGCAGACGAGAATGTGATGTGATGGTTTTTCCATGGTAGTCGTCAATGGTGATTGTTGAATGGTAAATGGTGATTGGTGAATTTTTTTTATCCGCATCCTCCGCCGGTTCCGGAACAGCTGGTCTTGCAGGCATGCATTTTACTGATACGTATCAGGTTCGACATATCCCTGCCGGAAAAAATTCCGATGACAGCATCTTCGATGACGCCGTCAAGGGTCAGGACGTCGATACCGTTGTTCACGAGGACTTTTTTCGGAGATTCTCCTACACCGTTGACCAGGAGAGCCCGGCAGTCGGAAAGGACAGCGGCAACCGATTCCCATCTCATGGTTCCGCTTCCTGCAGGAGGAGCAGGACGAGATTCTACAAGAAAAGGGCGTTCGGTTTCTTTATCCAGAGCATAGATCAGGAAGCGTTCAGCTTCGCCCAGATGCTGATTGATGAGGACGCCTTCCATGCTTGTGGCGGCGACATATGGTCGGTCTTCAGCCGGTTTTCTCGGCATTTTGGATGCCTCCTGCAGTTCTTTCATGATTTCATCGCTGTTTTCCTGTCCGATGATGCCGATAGCATCGGCTCTGCAGCGCGCACAGTGTTTCATCTGAGGCAGAAATTTTTCGGTTTCTCGCTGGATAGATGCCACCATTTCGGGATGTGGTTCCGCAATGTTTTCAAAAACGGTTTCCGGCGTGTTGTAGTAGGGGAGACAGTTGAAAATGTCAGCTCCCAGTTCTGCTACGGTTTTTGCGACTTCCGCAACGTGTTTGTCGTTCACTCCCGGGATGACGATCGCGTTGACTTTAGCGGTTACGCCAATTTCCTTGAGCTTTTTCAGAGCGGCAAGCTGGCTTTCGAGAAGGATTTTTGCTGCGTTGGTATCGCGATACATTTTTTTCCGGTGACGGACCCATGCATAGATTTCCGATCCGATTTCAGGATCAACAGCGTTGATCGTGAGCGTGACGTGGCTGACCTGCAGTTGTGCCAGTTCCTCGATATAGGGCATCACGTTTAAACCGTTTGTTGCAACACAGAGCAGCATATCCGGGTATTTTTCCCTGACGAGCCGCAGGGTTTCCATTGTTTCTTCAGGGTTGGCAAAGGGGTCTCCCGGACCGGCGATGCCGACGACAGAAATGTTGGGCGACAGTTCAATCGCTTTGTCGAGATAATGCAGTGCCTGGTGAGGCGAGAGCACCTTGCTTGTGACGCCGGGGCGGTTCTCGTTCAGGCAGTCGAATTTACGGTTACAGTAGTTGCACTGGATATTGCATTTCGGTGCAACCGGCAGGTGTATGCGTCCGAACGTGTGACGCGATGCGTCGTTGAAGCACGGGTGTTTTTCAATAGATATCGTCATAGTACTCACTCCTTACATGTATGTATAGCCGATTGGTGAAGAACTCTGTTTTTCGGCAATAACGGTATTGACAATTCTGTCAAACAGTTCTTGCGTTCCACGGTAACCCAGATGAAGCTGCCGTTGACCGCCGAATCTGTCGTGTATGGGAAAGCCGATCCGGATGAACGGGATGTTGTGCTTGCGTGACATGGTATAGCCCTTGCTGTTGCCGATGAGCAGATCGGGTTTCAGCACTTTTGCTTCATCCTCGATATCAACGAAGTCCACGCCGTCACGAACCTTGATGCCGGCTTCATCGAGATCGGGGATCAGTTCCTGCAGGCGTTTTTTTAACAGCCCGCTTTTGCCGCCCGATGCACAGAGTACAGGCACGATACCGATTTCACGAAGGAAGGCCGCCATGGCGACGACAAGGTCTTCTTCCCCGTAGACGATGGCTTTTTTCTCGAAAATATATTTGTGTCCGTCGGCATAGGCGTCGACAAGCCGTCTGCGCTCATCCTCGTATTTTTCCGGCAGCGGTTTTTCAGAAAGCTTTTCGAGCAGCCCGAAGAACGCATCACTTTGCTTGATGCCGATTGGCATTGGCATCTGGTAGCGGGGAACCGCGAATGTTTTTTCGAGATAGCCTGCCGGGGATTTTTCGGTATTGAGGACCGAGCTGAATTCGATGCTTCCTGATGCCATACCAGTTTCTTTGATGGTGCTCACGGGTGTTCCGCCTTTGGGGATTCTGTGGTACTCGGCCCATGGTCCGCCATCGAGTGTTTCCGAGTAATCCGGGAGCAGGACGAAGGGGATGTTGAAATCCTTCAGAATCTCTTTCATGTGCCGCAGATCTGCAGGCGAGACCATATTCGGAAAGATGTTCAGCAGATTCTTTTTCGGACCCTCTTCAGCAAGTTTTGCCACAGTGGCTTTCATCGCAGCGTGAAAACCGTCGATATGGCTGCCTTGATAGCTTGGCGTTGACGCATGGATCATCACAGGCAAAGGTTCGCCGTTCGGCAGCGGTTCGCCGTTTTCAAAAAGGTTGACATACTCCTTGAGGATCATGTCGACATCATCGCCAATCGTTTCGGAAAGGCAGGTGGTTGCAAGGCCGATGACTTCAGGGCGGTACTGCTGGGTTACATTTTTCAGGCCGAGTTTCAGGTTGTGGCTGCCGCCAAACACTGCGGTATCTTCATTAAAGTTGGATGATGCGATATCGATCGGTTCTTTGAAATGGCTGATAAGGTAGCGGCGGATATAGGTCGCGCATCCTTGAGAGCCGTGAAGAAACGGTACGCACTTTTCTATTCCCCTGAATGCCAGGCATGCGCCAAGCGGGTTGCAGAGCTTGCATGCATTCTGGGTGGCTGTTTTTGCTGTTTTCATGATAATCCTCCTTTTCTCGGAGCAAACTGCCAGACCGGGCTCATGACGGAATTGTAAACCTCCAGGATAAAGTTGTACATGCCGACAAAACCGGCCAGGGGAATTTTGCGTTCATGATTGTGGTCGCAGAATCCGATACCGAGTTTATACGCGATTGGCCGTTCCTTAACCCCGCCTATGAGGAGATCGGCTTCTTTTTCAAGTACGAATTTGGAGAGTTCAACCGGATTGGAGTCATCGACGATAACGGTCCCTTCTTCGCACATCTCTTTGAGTCCTTCATAATCGTCTTTGTTGCCGGTCTGTGATCCTGCAAGTACGACGCTCATTCCTACGGAATTCAGGGCTTTGATCAGCGAGAAGGCTTTAAATGCTCCACCGACATAGATTGCGGCTTTTTTGCCTTCCAGCGCTTGACGGAAGTGCTGCAGACGCGGATAGAGTTCGCTGACCTCACGGTTGACAAGTTTTTTGGCTGCATCAAGAATCGTCGGGTTGTCGCTGAAATGTTTGGCGACGTCATAGAGCGCCATACTCATATCTTCTATTCCGAAATATGAGACCCTCAGGTAGGGGATGCCGTACTTTTCTTCCATCATTTTCGCCAGCTTCACCATAGATCCCGAGCACTGGACGATATTGAGCGATGCTCCGTGTGAGCGCCGGATATCGTCAACCCTGCCGTCGCCTGTCATTGTGGCAACGACCTCAATACCCATTTCTTCGTAGTATTTTTTGATGATCCAGGCTTCGCCTGCGAGATTGAATTCTCCTAAAATGTTAATGCTGTATTTTCCGATACCTTCTGTCGATCCGGTGCCGACGAGCTTCATCAGTGAGTCACAGGCGGCTTTATAGCCGTCTTTTTTTGTGCCTTTGAACCCTTCAGAGTGAACGGGAAGAACAGGAATGCCGGTTTCCTGTGAAACTTTTTTACATACCGCGTCAATATCGTCGCCTATAAGTCCGATGATGCAGGTCGAGTAAATAAACGCTGCTTTCGGTTGATACTGTGCGATAAGTTCAGTGAGTGATTGGTGTAATTTCTTTTCTCCGCCATAGATAACGTCCATCTCTTTCAGGTCGGTCGAGAAGCTCAACCTGTGCAGTTCCGGGCCGGAAGACACGGCCCCCCGGATGTCCCACGTATACGCGGCACATCCGATAGGACCATGAACTACATGAAGGGCATCGGCAACAGGATAGAGGACAACACGCGAGCCGCAGAAAACGCAGGCTCTCTGACTGACAGATCCGGAAAGGCTGGTGGTTTCGCATTTGATGTCAATCGCAGCTGAGTCACCTTTTTTTTCGTAGACCTGTTTTTCTCTTCCTTCGAGTATTCCGATCTTTTCCATAGCTTCAACCCTCTTTTTCAATGGTTTACATCACAAGTTCGAACGATTCTTCAGGCGCATCGCGATCCTGACGGTCCATGAGGACACCAAGGATCTTTTCTGCCAGTCTCAGTCCGCCCATGTAGCCAGCGCTCGGGAAGTAACTGTGGCCGATACGATCCAGGATCGGGAAGCCGAAGCGTACAAAGGGAATATCTTCGTCACGAGCGATATATTTGCCATAGGTGTTGCCGATGAGCAGGTCGACCGGCTCGTTCTTGATCCACTGATGCAGCAGGTACATATCTGCCTGCGGTCCGTTTTTGATGTTTGCATCAGGCACGGTTTCCGACAGGATGGCTTGCATGCGCTGTTCGAAGCGTTTCCCAGGGGTGCCGCTGACGATGTGAACCGGTTTCATGTTCAGATCGACCAGGAACTCTGTGAGCGGGATAAGCTGATCCGGATCACCGAAGAGCGCGACTTTTTTGCCATCGAAATACTGTTCCATATCGGTCATGACATCAACCAGACGGCCTCGTTCATCAGTAATCGAATCAGGAATTTTCACGCCTGCAGCTTTGGCAAGCGCAGTCAGGAAACGGTCGGTTGCGCGCAGTCCGATCGGGAGATCTTCCGTCTGGAACGGTACCTTGCATGTTTTCTCAAGAGCGATTGCTCCCGGTTCTCCGGAGAAGCAGCCCAGACCGATCGAGTACTTGCTGTCGCCGGTGCTTTTCAGATCAGGAATGCTGATGCCGCCTTTCGGATAAAAGACGTGTTTGCCGATCTGAGGCGCATCGAGGACATCAGATGTGTCGGGAAAGAGCTGAATTTTGACGCCGATTTCTTTGGCAAGCCTTTTGATCTCACGCATGTCGGCAGGTTCCATCCATCCGGCCACGATATTGATCTGATCGAGTTTGTTGCCGGTTGATTCAGCAAATTGCTCAGCCATAGCCTGGACCATGTTTGCGTAGCCGGTAACATGCGAACCAACGAAACTCGGGGTCGCGGCATGTATCACATACTTGCCTTCCGGTACTTTGCCATCATCTTTTGCCTTGGTGGAGATCTGCTTCAGGTCGTCACCGATGGTTTCGGAGAGACAGGTCGAGTGGACGGCGATGACATCCGGTTCGTAGACCGTAAAGATGTTATCGATAGCCGATACCAGGTTTGCCTGTCCGCCGAAGACCGAGGCGCCTTCGGTAAACGAACTTGTTGCTGCCATGACCGGTTCTTTATAGTGACGGGTCAGGGTGCTGCGATGATAGGAGCAGCAGCCCTGTGAGCCGTGACTGTGAGGAAGGCAGCCGTGTATGCCGAGAGCGGCATACATAGCGCCGATCGGCTGGCATGTTTTTGCGGGGTTGATGGTCAGCGCTTCGCGCTCCATCACCTCAGTTTTTGTGTGTCGTAATAGCATAATCTTTATTCTCCCTTCCTGTTTACTGTGTCACGTAGGTTGCTTCCAGCTCACTCTGAACGTCTTCCCAAGGGGCCTGGATCAGTTTCCAGACGCGGCTGTTAACCATGCGGTCGATATCTTTATAAAAGTTCATCGCCCCGGTAAAACCTGCGTAGGGACCGCCGTAATCGTAGCTGTGAAGCTGTTTGAGCGGGACACCCATTTTCTGGACAACATATTTTTCTTTGATACCTGCACAGAAGATATCCGGCTTGTAGAGTTCGATCAGCTTTTCACTTTCGTAGTGGCTGATATCGTCAATCACAAGCGAGCCGCTTTTCATGTCCGGCATCATACCTTCGTACTCTCTTATGTCGAGCCCTTCGGCTTTCAGTTTCGCCAGTTCTTCTTCGGTTCTTCTTGGTTTGAATTTGTCCGGATCGGCAGTGACTTTCAGCTCTTCGATGTTCTTGGTGTCCGCATCGATCTTGATGTTCGGGATCACTTTTCGGCCTTCATAGTCATCGCGATGGCCGAATTCATAACCGGCAGAGAGCGTTTCCATACCGAGTTCCGCGAAGAGTTCCTGGTAGTGGTGTGCCCTGGAGCCGCCGACAAAGAGCATGGCGAGCTTGCCTTTGGTTCTCGGGTAGATATCGCTGATGATAGCGTCTACTGCCGGCATCTCTTCTGCAATAACCTCTTCGACTCTTGCCATAAGCTCATCGTCCTCGAAGTAGCGGGCAATTCTGCGCAGCGATTTGGCTGAAGATTCGGCACCGATGAAATTGACTTTCATCCATGGGATGCCATATTTGGTTTCCATCATCTCTGCCATATAGTTGATCGAACGGTGACACATGATCACGTTCAGATCAGCTGTGTGCGAGTTTTCGAACTGGTTAATCGTTGAGTTGCCGCTGAAGCTCGCTACCAGTGTAATGCCGCATTTGTCAAGGAGGCGTTCAATTTCAAAAGCATCGCCGCCGATGTTGTATTCGCCCAGCATGTTGATCTTGAACTTCCCACCGTTATCGGTATCGTCAAGGCCGACAACATGTTTGAAGACCTGGTTGTTGGCGATATGGTGTCCGGCGGACTGGCTGACCCCTTTGTAGCCTTCGCAGCTGAAGCCGAAAATGTTGCAGTCCCCCAGTTTCTCACGCATCTCTTTCGAAACGGCGTGTACATCATCACCGATCAGGCCGACAGGGCAGGTTGAGAAGATACCGATCGCTTTTGGATGGAAGAGATCGTATGCCTCCTGAATTGCCTGTTTGAGCTTTTTCTCTCCACCGAATACCACATGTTCTTCCTGCATATCGGTTGAGAAGCAGTAGGTCATGTAGTTTTCGCCTTCAGGACTATCGGGACGGGTCTGGTTACGGCGTGTCAGCCATGCGTAAAAACTGCAGCCGATCGGTCCATGAACCAGATTGACGATGTCTCTGGTAGGGCCGAGCACAACCCCTTTACACCCGGCATAGGAACAGCCTCGCTGAGTGATGATGCCAGGGATGGTACGGGTGTTGGCCTGTACCTGAGGAATCTCTTCCGGATCGTTGATGACGATCGCTTTAGCCCTTTTTTTGGCGACTTTGGGTGGATATTTTTTTAACAGCTCCTCCTTAATCGTGGAAGGATCTGGATATTTATTCCTGGACTCCATAAATCATGTCTCCGTTTTCATCGTGAAAAATTTATCAAACGAGCGCAAGATCACCTGTTTCACCAGTACGGACCCTGACGGTATCGGTAATCGGTGTCACGAAGATCTTCCCGTCACCCGGCTTGCCGGTCTGGTTCGTCCTGATGATGGTGTCGATGGCTGTCTGGGCCATGTCATCAGGGACTACAATCGCAACAAGCCTTTTTGCTACCAGTCTTGGTGCGTTGCCGAGCTGCTCGATGGCTTCCGGGTGGCCCTCTTCGGCGCCCTGCAGGATATCGAAATGTACCTGCCCTTTGCCTCTGCCCTGAACCCTTCCCAGGGAGGTGAATGATGAGATCCCTGCATCGATCAGCGCCTGTTTGGTCTCATTCATTTTTTTAATCCTGATTACTGCGATAATCTCTTTCATTACGCCTCCTTTGACTCTGCCATAGCAGGTTCTTCTTCTTTCAGGCCTGAGCTGATGGTATAGACTTCTTCAACCTTTGAGACGAAGATTTTTCCATCACCAAACTTTCCGTCTCCAGCTGACTTTGCGTTGAGTGTGATGGCATCGAGGACGAAATCCTTGTCAGCATCAGGAACAACGACAACCAGCATTTCTTTTGGAAGCTCATCGTAAACAACATCGCCGACTTTCAGGCCGCGCTGTTTACCGCGTCCTACGACCGGGATTTTTGTGACTGCCGGGTAACCTGCGTCAAGTAGTCCCTGCATGACATCCTGTGCTTTAGCCGGGCGAACAATTGCTCTGATCATTAACATATGTGTGACTCCGTTTTTTTGTTAGTTAGCGATACCAAAATCAATCAAGAGTTTTTCGAGCTCTTCGATTTCAAGCGGCTTCGGGATGACGAACATTTCGTTCTGGTCGATTTTCGTTGCAAGCGCTCTGTACTCGTCGGCCTGGTTGTGTGACGGATCGAAGTCGATCACGGTTTTACGGTTGATTTCTGCGCGCTGGACCATGTTGTCGCGAGGCACGAAGTGAATCATCTGGGTGCCGAGCTGACGGGCAAGTTCTTCGATCATCTCTCTTTCGTTGTCAACCTTACGGCTGTTGCAGATAAGACCACCGAGACGAACACCACCAGCATCTGCGTATTTGAGGATACCTTTACAGATGTTGTTGGCAGCATACATGGCCATCATTTCACCTGATACGACGATGTAGATCTCCTGAGCCTTCCCGTCGCGAATGGGCATTGCGAAGCCACCGCACACAACGTCACCAAGCACATCGTAGAAGACATAATCAAGGCCCCACTCGTCATCGTAGGCACCAAGCTGCTCAAGCAGGTTTACCGATGTGATGATACCTCTGCCGGCACAACCTACGCCAGGCTCAGGACCACCAGACTCGGTGCAGCGCGAAGCACCGTATCCCTCTTTGATGATATCTTCGAGTTCAACATCTTCTCCTTCCTCGCGCAAGGTATCGAGGACAGTTTTCTGAGTCAGGCCACCAAGCAGGAGCCTTGTCGAGTCAGCTTTCGGGTCGCAACCGACAACCATGACTTTGTTTCCCATTTCGGCCAGACCTGCAACAGTATTCTGTGTTGTGGTGGATTTGCCGATACCGCCTTTACCATAAATCGCAATCTTTCTCATAAGTTTGTTCTTTTAGATTATCAGGGATGACTGCCTAAATTATTAAGGGTTTTTATTTCTATTCCCTTGCCAGTTTAGTTGCAACTGCTGTGCCAGAGCTAAAGGTTTTTTATTCCGGTTTTTGTGTTGTACTTGTTAAGTGACTGTTCACAAAGGTCTTATGTGATATTTCTTTTTGTTGGCAGGGGGTGTGGCTGAAAATGTATGTCGCGTGTGAGGTGAAAAAACGCTACGTCCTGGTGGGAAAAGACGGTTTCCTACGTTTTTGTATTTTTTCTTGTGCATCTGAGCCTTCTGAGTCTGATACGTCAGACAGACACTTTTATTGATTGAGAATGGCGGGAGATGGGGGTTGAAAATCCTACCAGGATGTAGGAAGTGCTGTTTTTATCGCCGTCTTTCTTTCTATGGTGTGTTCCTGCGGGGTTCTGTTTGTCAATTTGCCTATATTTTTACAAGGCGGCATCGGTGCTTTTTTTCTTGATGCCTGCTTTTGAGTGTGGTAGGGTTTTTTCCAACGTCTCATGGAGGAGAGGATTATGGGATTTATTCAGGAGTTTAAGGACTTCGCGATGCGGGGAAATGTTGTTGATCTGGCTGTTGGTATCATTATCGGCGGAGCATTCGGAAAGGTTGTGACGGCGCTTGTGGATGGCGTTCTTATGCCTCCGATCGGTTTATTGATAGGGGGGGTGAATTTTGATCAGCTTGCGTTCGAATTGAGGGCTGCCACAGCAGAGAGTGCGGCGGTGAGTCTCAACTACGGTGCATTTTTGCAAACGATCGTTGATTTTGTCATCATAGCCTTTTCAATATTTGTTGTTATCAAGGCGTTGAATTCACTGAAACGAAAGAGTGAGGAAGCTCCCAAAGCTCCTCCGGTACCGTCGAAAGAAGAGGTGTTGCTCGGTGAGATTCGCGATCTGTTGAAAGAGAGAGGTTAGGGGTGTGTTTTTGCTGCTGGAGCGGTTAAGCTGTCGATGCATGCCGCTCCATGCTTTCAGGGTCGGTATTTACGGAAATCAATAGAGAATTTTTTGACTCTCAGTCCCATGACCCGTTCGCTCAGCCCGAGTTGTCGGGATGCTTTAGACATATTTCCCTTGGTGCGCTTGAGGGCTTCGATAATCATGTCATGCTCGATGGCATCAAGCCGTTGCTGGAGAGACCCTGTTGCCGGAGTTCCGCTTGATTCAGCGGTCTGCAGGGTTGGCGGCAGGTGGTAGCCGTGAATGACGTTGTCTTCACTGAGGATCACAGCTCTTTCGATACAGTTTTCCAGCTCTCTGACATTGCCTGGCCAGTGGTAGCGCATCAGCATGTCGATGGCTCTGGTTGAAATTCTTCGCACTCCTTTGAAGTTGACGGTGTTGTATTTGTCAACGAAGTAGTCGGCAAGCAGAAGAATATCAGATTTCCGTTCACGAAGAGCGGGGACGGTAATGGGAAAAATATTCAGGCGGTAGTAGAGGTCTTCCCTGAATCGTTCTTTTTTGATCTCTTCTTCAAGGTCGCGATTGGTCGCGGCAATGACCCGGATATCGGTTTTGAGGGTTTTGGACCCGCCAACCCGTTCAAACTCTTTTTCCTGAAGGATCCGAAGCAGCTTTGCCTGAATGGGGAGGCTGAGTTCGCCGATTTCGTCGAGGAATATGGTCCCGCCGTCAGCAAGCTCGAAACGTCCCTGACGAGTTGCGGTTGCGCCGGTAAAGGAACCTTTCTCATGACCGAAGAGTTCACTTTCGACGATGCTTTCAGGAAGGGCTGCGCAGTTGAATTTGATAAACGGTTTGTCTGAGCGGTGGCTTTTGTAGTGAATTGCGCTGGCGACAAGTTCTTTTCCTACACCGCTTTCCCCGAGGATAAGGGCGGTGGCGTTGGTGGGTGATATTTTGTCGATCATGCGGAATACCGAAAGCATCGCTTTGGAGTTGCCGATGATGTTTGCCGGTCTTTTGGCGGTGGCATACTCTTCTTCGCTGAAGTGACTGTCGTCGCGATAGTAGGAGAAGGCTTCTCCTGTCTGGCCATAGGCTGTGTTCTGGCGGTTTCCGGACTCCTCCTGTGCCAGCTGTTTCAGCCGGACTGCCTGAGAGATCATCGATGCGATGATGGAGAGAATGTTAACCAGTTCGTCGATGCTCTCATCCTCACGCTCCTGGAGCGTTTTGCCATTCTCTTTTTCTTCGACAAGGGTTGAGCGGTCAGCGCTCAGGGTGCCTATAACTTCATTTCCGGATGTGACAGGTACGCAGGCGAAGCTGAGGTGATCGCTTTTGATCCTGTTTCTTGATCCTGTGCGATTAAGAAAGAGAGGTTCTTCGTCGATTCTTGGTACGACGATGTGTTTGCCTGTTTTGACAACCTGGCCGATAATTCCTTCGCCTGGCTTATAGCGTCCTCTTGCCTGTTCTTCTTCCGTAAGACCGAATGATTCATTGATGACGATTTCATCGGTATCGCGATTGAGAATGGTGATCATTCCCCTCATCATCTCCATATGTTCCGACATGATGCTCAGCACCCGGCGCAACACGGTATTAATATCCTCTTCATGATTCAGTGCCCGGCTGACTTCAGCAAGAAGCGTCATCGTATTGGGTTGCTCGACAGCTGGGGTTTTTATTATCTGCATATGTCTTGAGGGTTGACAATGTATTGTTGATAGATTCTGGTCAGTTCATCGGCTGAAATGCCGCGTTTGTTTCTGTCTGCAGTCATGCGAACCGGAGCAAGCAGTCTGGATGCCTCTTTGCGGTCGATCGCGATCCCGTTTCCTGCAAGAACATGCTGGATCGCGGCGCTTCCCGAATGTTTGCCGATAACCAGTTCATAGTTGTCGCGCCCGATTTCTCCCGGGAGGAAGGGCTGGTAGGAAAGAGGGTTTTTCAGGAGGGCGTTACAGTGAATGCCTGATTCATGGCGGAAGACTGATGCGCCGATTACCGGTTTCTGGTCCTCGATGTTCCTGTTCGAGGCTTTGGCGACGATGCCGCAGAGTTCCTGCAGGCGTTCTGTTTTGATAGATGAATGGTAACGACCGGAGAGTTTCAGTGCGATCGCAAGTTCTTCCAGTGCGGCATTGCCGGCCCGTTCACCGAGCCCGGTAACAGAAACGCTGACAGCGTCGCAGCCGGCTTCCATGGCGCTGAACGCATTGGCTGTAGCCATGCCGAGATCATTGTGGGCATGAAATTCAAGTGTAGCGGGAACAGCTTTTTTTATTCGTGATATCAGCTGCATGAGATGCAGCGGCGTTGCGATACCAACGGTATCGGCAATTCTTATTCTGTCAGCTCCGCATTCGACGGCTTCACGAATGAAGCGCTCCAGAATATCCGGCCCTGTTCTTGTTGCATCCTGGCCGCCAACACTGACAAAGTCAAAGTATTTTTTTGCTTTGGGTACGAGCAGATGCAGTTGTTCCTCAACCCACTCATATGGTTTATCCATCAGTTGCAGGTAGAGTTCTGACAGGGGGAAGCTGATGTGGACGCCTTGTGTTTTGCATCTGATCGCTGCATCGATATCTTCCCATTTTGCCCGAGCCCAGGAGGTGAGGCGGAGCGGAAGCTGCATCCGTGCAATTTCTGTAATAACGGCCTGTTCTTCACTGCTGATTGCCGGATAGCCTATTTCAAGTTCATTGACCCCGCATTCAGCCAGTTTTCCGGCGATTGTTTTCTTTTCTTCGGGGGTGAATGCTACTCCGGGAGCCTGTTCACCATCACGTAATGTCGTATCGATTATCCATACGGGTCGTTTCGCGATATCAGCCTTCTCTCGTTTATGTATCATGTGCCCGTTTTACTTGTGGTGCAGGGGGAAAGTTTTTTCTGTATTTTTAAGTCATATATGACGAATGACTTAAATAAATAAGGGTATTATTTGTCATAATAAAAAATATTTTTGACATTTTGGTATCTTTTTTGTTCCTGTGAGGAGGTTGCGCTGTCTGCTTTAAGCGGTAACGTTTGCGATCTCTCCTGAGGTTCTGTGTTGTGTGGCTTGCTGGTCGTTCGGATTTCTGTGGTGATGGAGAGAGCGGGTTCTTATGAGCTGCAAGTGATTTGTTCCAGCGTTCCTATGAAAGGGAGTTCCCTGTATTTTCCTCCTGCATCCAAGCCATATCCGACAACAAATACATTCTGGATGCTGAATCCACGGTAATGTATCGTGACTGGATATCTTCTTGCGGCAGGTTTGTCGAGTAGTGCACATACTTTCAGTGATGATGGGCCGAGCGAGTCGAGTTCCCCGATGATGCGTTGAAGGGTCAGGCCTGAATCGACGATATCTTCTATCACAAGGACATCTTTGTTGCTTATGTCGAGATCGTGCTGGATGAATACCTCTCCCGAAGAACTTGTCATGTTGCCGTAACTCGATGCACGAAGAAATTCTATTGTGCAGGGCACCTTGATGTTTCGCACCAGATCAGCGGTAAAGATGAACGCTCCTTTCAGCACGCATAACACAGTCAGTTGTTGTGTTTCGCGGTAGTTTTCAGTAATAGTCAAACCAAGTTCGGCAACCCGTTTCCGGATTGCACGGGCTGAATAAAGCGGCATGATGGTTTCGGCTTTCATTGTGTCGGGAGTGTAGCGTGCTGTGATGCTTTTCTGCGGGAGCGGTGTCTATGGAAGGTATTGTATTTTTTCTTATGGAGAAACATCCGTGAAATTCATCCGGCAGATGCGCCATAAGCCTCTTCTGCCGGGTACCGGGTTTTTTTAGGTTGGCGTTGCAGCGTTATTCCTGAACGATGACTATATCACTTTTTTTGAAAGCCCATACAAGCGAGACGACCCAGCCGAGAAATGTCCATCCCAGAAAGAGGTTCAGCACCAGGATGGCTGTCTTGTTGTTCTGTTTTCTGAGAAACCCGATGATAGTTGGTAAGAAGTATGTTGCCATTATACTGATAATTACGAGTAATAATCCGGTGTTTTCAGTCATTGCTGTCTTTTTAATAGAGTTAAGAGGGGGTAGGGCAAAACCCTTATGATGCCCGGACTTCTCACTGTGGTCCGGAGATATTGAATATAGAAAAAACACTATTTATTTATTGTACTTTTACTTCATTTGCTGTGCGGGTTTTCTCTTGGTTCCTGTGTTTACTGCTTGTGCTGTTGTGTTACAGATTTTACCGTTTTGTAATAGTTGGAGCCAGTAATGCTGAAAACTAAATCGCAGGTTTCATTAGATTGATCAAGAAGGCAGGTGCTGCCAGATTCCTTTGTCAGCAATGAAGATGATGAGGAGCTGCATATGAGTATTGTTATGGCTGTCAATACAGGATCGTCAAGTATCCGGTTTGCGTTGTATCGAATGGATCAGGGCGAGATTCCGCTTTATACCGGTGCTCTGACCTCGATAGCTTCGAAAGACGCGATGTTTTCAGTTATCGATTCCGATGGTCATGCGTTAATCCGAGAAGCGGTATGTGTTGCTGACCATGGAGCTGCCTGCGAGCATGTATTCGGATGGCTGCATGACAGCAATACCCTCCGTCCTGATGCAGTGGGGCACCGGATCGTTCATGGAGGTCCATTGTACTCTTCTCCTCAGGTTGTTTCACCTGCACTGGTCGAATCACTCCACGGACTTGTCGTTTTTGCACCGCAACACCTTCCGCAGGCATTGCAGGCTCTTGACCACGCGTCCCGGCTTTTTCCCGGCAGCACTCAGGTTGCATGTTTTGATACGGCATTTCACCGTTCCATGCCGGATGTTGCCCGTCTCTATGCGCTGCCGGAAGAGGTTCGTCGTCATGGCGTTCAGCGTTATGGTTTTCATGGGCTTTCGTATCAGTATCTGATGAGTGAACTTGAGCGTACAGTCGGTACAGAGATTGCACGGGGAAGGCTTGTTCTTGCACATCTTGGACATGGAGCGAGTATGGCTGCCGTCAAAGAGGGCAGAAGTATCGATACGACAATGGGGTTTTCCCCGGCGGGCGGGCTGGTCATGAGTACCAGAAGCGGCGATCTCGACCCCGGAGTGCTTCTCTTTCTTCTCGAGCAGGAACATATGGATGCCGCTGCCATTACAACGATGATCAACAGTGGATCAGGAATGCTTGGATTGTCGGGGATCAGTGGCGATATGCAGATGCTTCTTGATGCTGTCGGGGATAGTCACCGGGCCCGTCAGGCGGTAGATCTATTCTGTTATCAGGCAAAAAAGACTATTGGAGCTTTTGCTGCTGCCATGGGCGGACTTGATTCAGTGATTTTTACCGGTGGGATTGGTGAGCATTCAGCCGTGATTCGACAGCGTCTCTGCAGTGGGTTGGGTTTTCTCGGTATAGAGCTTGATGATGGGAGAAATCATCATCATGAGCCGGTCATTTCCGGAGAGGCAAGTCGCGTGGATATCAGAGTTATGGCGACAAATGAGGAGCTGATGATTGCCCGGCTTGTTGCCGCAGAGCTGTCAGCTCATGAATGAACAGGCGAGACTGATGGGTGAGTGTCGTGTTCGGGATTATGGTGTTTGGTAGTCATTTTTTTCAGTACAATTGAAAACGGAGTCGATTCATGAGCGATGCAGTCTGTGATCAAGGTTTTCTGCAGCCTCTTTCTGCTGAACAGCTTGAACGTATCAATGCATACTGGAGGGCGGCTAATTATCTTTCGGTTGGTCAGATCTATCTTATGGATAACCCTCTTCTTCGGGTTCCACTGCGTGCGGAGCATGTCAAACCGCGACTTCTGGGGCACTGGGGAACGACGCCCGGCTTGAACTTCATCTATGCGCATCTCAATCGTGTTATCAGGGCGCGTGATCTCAATCTGATTTATATTGCCGGCCCTGGCCATGGTGGTCCGGCGCTTGTGGCCAATGTCTGGATGGAAGGGACGTACAGTCAATATTATCCTGATGTTTCTTTCGATGAACAGGGGATGAAACGACTTTTCCGTCAGTTTTCATTTCCCGGCGGCATACCGAGCCATGTTGCCCCGGAAACGCCCGGTTCAATCAACGAGGGTGGGGAACTTGGCTATTGTCTCTCTCACGCCTTCGGAGCTGTTTTCGACAACCCTGATCTTGTCGCGGCATGCGTCATCGGAGACGGTGAGGCAGAAACAGGCCCTCTTGCAGCAGCATGGCACAGCAATAAATTTCTCAATCCCAGGCGCGACGGAGCGGTGCTGCCGGTGCTGCATCTCAATGGCTATAAAATCGCCAATCCTACGATTCTTGCCCGTCTACCCCGACAAGAGCTTGAGCTTCTTATGCGCGGATATGGATATAACCCCTGTTTTGTCGAGGGCAGTGATCCTTTCGTCATGCATCAGGCTATGGCGGCTGCCATGGACAACTGTTTTGACGAGATTCGAGAGATTCAGAGGCAGGCAAGGCAGGAGGAGGGGGTCGTCAAGCGTCCTCTTTGGCCGATGATCGTCCTGCGCTCTCCAAAAGGATGGACAGGGCCAAAAGAGGTCGACGGCAAGAAGACTGAGGATTTCTGGCGTTCCCATCAGGTGCCGTTTGCTGCGGTGAGAGAAAATCCGGACCATTTGAAGCTGCTCGAATCGTGGATGAAAAGCTACAGGCCCGAGGAGCTCTTTACATCGGAGGGGGAGCTTATAGCTGAACTTCGCGAGCTTGCTCCGACCGGGAGACGTCGAATGGGAGATAATCCTCATGCCAACGGGGGAGTGCTTCTGCAGGGGTTGCATATGCCTGATTTTCAGGACTATGCCGTCAAGGTTCCCGAGCCGGGTTCTGTGATCGCCGAGGCACCGATACCGATGGCCCGGTTTCTGCGCGATGTGATGCGGCTCAACGAATCAGCAGCGAATTTCAGGGTTTTCGGTCCTGATGAAACGGCCTCAAACCGCCTTGGCGATCTTTTTGAAGAGACTGATCGCGCCTGGATGGCTGAGATTATTGCTGATGATGACCATCTTTCACCTGATGGCCGTGTTATGGAGATCCTTTCGGAGCATACCTGCCAGGGATGGCTGGAGGGCTATCTGCTGACCGGTCGGCACGGTTTTTTTTCCTGTTATGAGGCGTTTATTCATATCATTGATTCCATGTTCAATCAGCATGCCAAGTGGCTGAAGGTGACCAACGATGAAATTCCATGGAGACGGCCGATTGCATCGCTCAACTATTTTCTGACATCGCACGTCTGGCGTCAGGACCATAACGGTTTTTCGCATCAGGATCCAGGTTTTATCGATCATGTTGTCAATAAAAAGGCTGATGTCATCCGTGTCTATCTTCCGCCCGATGCCAATACTCTGCTCTCCATAACGGATCACTGTCTTCGTTCGCGCAACTATATCAACGTGATTGTTGCCGGTAAGCAGCCCGCGTTCCAGTGGCTTGATATGGATTCGGCCGTTAAACACTGTTCAAGTGGTATCGGGATATGGGAGTGGGCGTCGAGCGATATCGAAGACGGAGATCCTGATGTGGTTATGGCCTGCGCCGGCGATGTTCCTACGCTTGAGACGCTCGCTGCAGTTGATATTCTCCGTTCACAACTGCCCGATCTGAAGATTCGGGTCGTGAATGTGATCGACCTGATGACCCTGCAGCCGCAGGAGGAACATCCTCACGGGCTTCCGGACCGGCATTTTGATGACATTTTTACCACGGATAAGCCTGTGATTTTTGCCTATCACGGCTATCCCTGGCTGATCCACCGGCTCACCTATCGCAGGACCAATCATCGAAATCTCCATGTGCGGGGATACAAGGAAGAAGGGACGACTACAACGCCATTCGATATGGTGGTGATGAACGATCTCGACCGTTTTCATCTGGTTGCCGATGTTGTCGACAGGGTGCCTCGACTGCGTCAGAGGGCAGCGTATGTCAAGCAGTATGTGCGAGACCGGCTGATCGAACATAAGCAGTATATTCGAACGTATGGAGAGGATATGCCTGAGATCCGTGAATGGAAATGGAACTGGTGAGGGTCGGAAAGCCAAAAAGACAAGAAAGGAGCGGTTGTTTGTGCTGTCCGGGGGACAGGTGACAGGGGCGGACAGAGGGAGGATACATGAATTATTTCTTGGCTATCTTCCCTTCCCGGCGATATTTTCGTTACCAATCACCAATCACCAATCACCAATCACCAATCACCAATCACCAATCACCAATCACCAATCACCAATCACCAATCACCAATCACCAATCACCAATCACCAATCACATTATCTTTTGGACGGTTAAGGATATTTCGCGATTATTTTGCGGATATTATTTTTTAATAATGCAGTGTTATAGTGATCTATGTTGTTAGATAGCGTTCTTCTTGTACTCGGGCTCGGACTTCTCCTTTCAGGCGGCAATTTTCTGGTAACCGGAGCGTCTGCTCTGGCTCGAAATCTGGGGGTGCCTCCTTTGGTGATCGGATTGACTGTGGTGGCATTCGGTACCAGTGCTCCGGAGCTTTCCATTAACCTGCTTGGTGCTATTCAGGGAAACGGAGCGATTTCCTTTGGCAATATTATCGGTTCGAATATCGCCAATATCGGCCTTATACTCGGAGTGACAGCGCTTATCCGGCCATTGGTGATCGAGAGTGTGATCATTTCCAGAGAGATTCCCATGTTGATCCTGGTTTCTGTCATTGCCATGATTGCCGGTAATGATCTATTCCTTCGTTCTTCGACGGGAATGTTCGATCGTTCGGACGGACTGATTTTTCTTATGCTGTTCGGGGTGTTCATGTACTATACCATCGGCGATGTTGTCAAGAAACGCCGTGATACTCTGGTTGAAGAGGCTGAGGCGTTTGCCGGGGGAAAGGGTCTGCGTGATACCGTCATGAACCTTGCTCTTTTCGGGGGCGGTCTGGCCGGCCTGATTCTTGGCGGAAAACTTTCAGTTGATGCTGCAGTTGCTATTGCTGCAGCCATGCAGGTGCCTGAGGTTATTATCGGGTTGACTGTCGTTGCTATCGGTACAAGCCTTCCGGAACTGGCAACCTCTCTTGTTGCAACCTTTCAGGGGAAAAACGATATTGCCGTAGGAAATGTCATCGGGTCCAACATTTTTAATCTGCTGCTCGTCAACGGACTTTGTTCCGCCGTGCGTCCTATTGCGGTTCCTCTGCAAGGGGGACTTGTCGATTTGTTCATGATGACTCTGCTGGCGTTTTTTCTTCTGCCGATGAGTATAACGGACGGCAGAAAGATTGTGCGATGGGAAGGAGCTGTCCTGCTTCTGATCTATCTTGCCTACAATGTCTGGAGAGTTCTCGGCTGAATAATTCGAAAGTCAACCACCGGGTTTCCTGCTCGGATGTCGAGTTATGAGCAGGGCCATTTGTGAACAGCTGTTCAACTGTCGAGCCATTCAGCTATCCGGCCAGAAAGCATTTAAAATTATGAAACTTATCGAAGTTATTGCTGCTGCCAGCAGCGTCAAAACGGTGACGGCTATCGCAGAGAAGCTCAAGGCCCGTGATTTTCGTCTTGGCCTGAAAGATGCTGATGATACGCAATTGATGCGCCTTGTTGTGCCAAACGATAAGGTGCAGGAAACGCTTGATGCTCTCCAGAGTGTTCTCGGGGCGCAGAGCTATTCGAAACTTCTCGTCTATCCGATTGATATTTCGCTTCCAAAAATGACGGATGCGCAGGAGGACAAAGAGGCCAAAGCGCTGCAGGCCCGTGAATCACTCTACAAGGAGGTTCAGAAAAATGCCCGCCTTGACGTCAATTATCTTGTGCTGGTCATGTTATCGACTATTGTTGCTGCTATTGGACTGATTGAAGACAATGTGGCCGTGGTGATCGGGGCGATGGTGATCGCGCCTTTGCTCGGGCCAAATCTTGCGTTCGGTCTTGGAACGGCTCTCGGGGACCTTTCCATGATGAAGAACGCTCTGAAGACCCTGGCCGCGGGAGTTGCTCTTGCTCTTATGCTTTCTGTCGTGATCGGTGTCGTATGGCCGTTTCCGCTTACCAGTCCGGAATTGCTCACCCGTACCGATGCGGGTCTTGATTCTATTGCTCTGGCTTTTGCTTCGGGAGCGGCGGCGGCGCTTTCCCTCAGTACCGGCCTTCCAGCCGTTCTTGTCGGGGTGATGGTTGCCGTCGCTCTGCTGCCTCCGGCGGCGACTTGCGGTCTTATGGTCGGCCATGCCCGTTTCGATCTCGCGGCAGGAGCCGCGCTGCTGCTGGCAGTCAACGTGGTCTGTGTGAATCTTTCATGCAAGCTTGTCTTTCTCATTAAGGGAATCCAGCCAAGAACATGGTGGGAGAAGGAGACTGCAAAAAAGGCTATGCGCTCGTATATTATCATATGGGTTGTTACCCTGTTGCTTCTGGCGCTCGTTATTTCAGCAAGAACGATTTCCATATAGTTTTCGTCAGCATCTTCGTTGACTATACAGGTATTCAAACGGTCAGGTTATGGCAAAGTTCAGTCGCAACTACTCTCGCAAGATCGGCCTTCCTGCAGGAAGTCTCATTCATCTGGGTGAAAAGAAACAGGATGAAACCCGCATCAGTGTGATCGATTTCAATGAGGCTCATGTTGAGCGCCGGGAGGTCCGTCGAATCGAGGATTGTCTGCCATACAAGCAGAGCGCTTCGACGACATGGATCAATATCGACGGTCTTGGCGAGGTTGATGTGATCGCCGATGCCGGGAGGATTTTCGATATTAACGCTCTCGTTCTGGAAGATATTCTCCATACCGGACAACGTCCTAAAATCGAAGAGTATGAGAATATCGTCTTTTGTGTTCTTCGAATGATATCCTACGATGAAGAGCAGCAGAAGGTTTCAGAGGAGCAGTTGAGCCTGGTGCTTGGCAAGGGTGTTCTTATCTCTTTTCAGGAAAAGCCGGGAGATATTTTCAACTCGCTTCGTGAGCGTCTTGTTCAGGGAAAATCAAGGATTCGCACAAAAGGGGCTGATTATCTGGCATATGCGTTGATCGATATCGTTATCGATAATTATTTTGATGTGCTTGACAAGGTTGAACTCAAGCTCGAACGTCTTGACGAAGAGCTTTTCAGCGATTCTTCCATCGAGACGTTCCGGGAGATCAGCGATCTGAAAAAAGAGCTGATCCAGCTTCGTAAATCCACCTGGCCTCTGCGCGAAATCGTTAATTCAATAACAAAAAACGAGTTCAGCGTCATAGATGAGTCTAATCTCATCTATTTCAGAGATGTCTATGATCACACCATTCATGTGATCGATATTCTCGAAACCTTGCGTGACATGGTGGCGGCAATGCATGATACCTACATGAACTACGTCAATAATCGGATGAACGAGGTCATGAAGGTCCTGACGGTGATAGCAACAATTTTCATTCCCCTGACGTTTATAGCAGGAGTCTATGGTATGAATTTCCGCTATATGCCCGAGCTGGAGTGGCGTTGGGGTTACTTCGGTGCGCTTGGCGTGATGGGACTCATTGTTGTTGGTATGGTGCTCTATTTCAAAAAGAAAAAATGGTTTTAACCAATCGCTGATTTTGCAACTTATGGGATGGATTAAAGTACTCGATAGTGCCCGGACGCTGCATGAGTCCGGAGTAATGGAGGTGAATGCCGGCGGCAAGACCATAGCGCTCGTGAATGTCAATGGCAAAATCTGCGCTCTTGACGGGATTTGTCCCCACGAAGGAGGCCCTTTAGCCAAGGGTTCGATTGAGAATGGCTATCTTGTCTGCCCCTGGCATGGCTGGGAATTTGATCCGTTGACCGGAAAAGACCGCTACAACCCTGCCAGAGGAGTTTCCAGCTTTCCTGTAGAGGTAAGGGGTGACGAGGTCTATGTGGAGATATAACGATCTCAAGGTGTCTGCGCCTTTTCATATGAGCCCGGACACAACACGATTGCTGCCTTTGCCTTGGCTTTGAGGGGTTTGACGCAAATGCCTCGACAACAATGTTCTTGACCGTCGAGCGCTCCCTTGAAGGTCGATTTAAAACAATTAAAGAGAGAGGAACATGGGAAAGACGTATGAGGTGACCACTGATTTTTTTCGTGAAAAGGTTATCGGGGCTATTTTTTTTGGATTCCGTACTATCCAGACACCAACATCCGTAACGGTTCATCCTGAACTCATGACGAGAATCAGGCATGAGTTTAAAAATAAAGTGGTCGGCCCGAAAAATATTGGTGATGCTGAAATGTTTTTCGGGCTGCCGGTGATTGAGGACCCGACAAAAGAGAAGGATTATATCGCTGTACAGTAAGATGTCAACACGACTGCATCAACAGTGATCCGGGGCTTCAAGGAAAAGATTCCCTGTCAGGGCCGGCAGCAGGTATCATCGCCTGCCATGCAGAACATCCGATGCGATGACGCTCTGTTCCTGTATCAATGTTTTGCTTTTTTCTGGCTGGTAAAATAGGTTAGCGCGGCGACAACGAAGGCTATGGCTGCACCATAGTAGGCAATTTCCTGTTCGCCGTGCCACTTGATGACGTGGCCCAGAAAGACTACTCCCATCACCACGACGATCACGCCGACCAGTTTGTGTTTGAGGTCGTCGAGCGTATGAATGGCGAGCCACTCCGGAAGATTGATAGTGTCGTCGATAAAGAGCTCGTAAAGCCCCAGGGATATGATATACATCACCGTGCCGAGCAGGAAGATATCGGCAATCTCTATGAAGGCCAGCATCAGTCCTTTGCCCCCTTTGCTTGAAACCGCTCCAGACTGAACCACCTGCATGATTTCCTGGATGGTAAGAGCTCCGCCATAGATGAAAAGAGAGATTGCAGCGGCAAATGCACCGATAACACCGATAATAACCAGGTATCTGCTTGAGGCAAAAAGACGCTTCATGAGAGATGTCAAAAGTTTAACGTTTCAGGTTCAAGAGCGCAAAGCGCAATAGCTCCGGGGGCATTTCGGAGGAATTTAGTGAAATACTTGTTGGCAACCGCAATACAATGGTTGCTGACTGTAGGTTCAAGCGTGAAAAATAGATATTTTACAGAAAATTCTCACCTCCTGCCACTAAACCAATCTGCTATGGAGCAACAACGAAAGGTTATCTGTGATTTTACCACGCCCCCCATATTGCGCTGGCAGAGTGTGAACGATGTGGTCATGGGCGGAGTGTCCGATAGCCTGATGCAGCTATCGGAGGACGGATTCGGGATTTTTTCCGGGAATCTCTCTCTTGAGAATAACGGCGGGTTTGCTTCGGTCCGTACCGCGCTTCCCGAAAATGACTTCAGCGGTTCAACCGGTTTTTTTCTGCGTGTTCGCGGAGACGGACACCGCTACAGTTTCCGCCTTCGAACTGACCTGCTCTTCGATGGCGTTGTCTATAAACAGGACTTCGATACCATCCCCGGTCAATGGGTCGATAGAGAGCTTCTCTTCGAGAATTTTATTCCCTCATTCCGCGGTCGCCCGGTTCCCGACGCTCCGCCAATCGACCCATCGGCTCTTTATCAGATAGGACTGCTCATATCCAACAAACAGGAAGGGGCCTTCAGGCTGGAGGTGAAGATGATAGGGATTATCCGCAATTGTTAACCGTTCAGCAACACAACAATATTTTACAGTCTCACCACAATTCCGCGTTCTCTCAGATATGTTTTAGCCTCCCGGATGGAGTACTGGCGGAAGTGGAAGATTGAGGCGGCCAGCGCTGCGTCGGCGTGGCCTTCGGCGAAGCCCTGATAGAGGTGCTCGAGATTTCCCGCGCCGCCTGAGGCGATGACGGGTATATTGACGGATGTCGAGATGGCCTTGAGGATAACATTATCGTAGCCTGACTTGGTTCCGTCGCGGTCCATGCTGGTGAGCAGGATTTCGCCTGCACCGAGTTTTTCGACTTTGTGCGCCCATTCCATGGCTTCATATTGCGTTGGCTTTTTGCCTGAATGGGTGTGGACGATGTAATCGTTTCCGACTTTTTTGACGTCGATGGCAACGACCACAGCCTGGGAACCGAACTTTTCTGCAATTCTGGATATAAGCTCAGGCGTTGCTATTGCTGCGGTATTGACCGAGACTTTATCTGCGCCATGCATGAATGCGTCATGCGCGCGCTCAACCGAACTGATCCCTCCCCCGACGGTAAGTGGGATGAAAACCTCTTCAGAAACTTTCAGGACCTCTCCAAGGGTTGTTTTACGCGATTCCAGAGAGGCAGAGATATCGAGAAAGACGAGCTCGTCAGCCAGTTCGCCGTTATAGAAGCGTGCCTGTTCAAGAATTGAGCCTGCGTCACGCAGACCTTCAAAGTTGATACCTTTGACAACTCGCCCATCACGGACGTCGAGGCATGGAATAATTCGCTTGGCTAACATGAATGGTTCTGTTGAGAATATGTGCCGCAAAAGCGGATGATTTCGTCATTTTTTCTCTAAGGCGCTTAAATTCAATATTTTAGCAGTTTTTTGTGCCAGAGAGAACAAAGTAAGAAAGAAATTAATTATCTATAAATCTGCAACAAATCTTAAAATATTATATTAGCAGCCATCTAACTGATGAGAATAAAAAGGAGGAGGAGCATATGAAGTTTCCGGTCTGTGATTTTGCCGAGTCCGAAGAGGGGTTTTATTCGCAGTGCGCTGGTTGTCCAATCAATGCATCGACGCCGGGGTGTGCACTTGAGCCGCTTGATGACGGAACTTATCAGTTTATTGGCCAAACTCCTCACGGTGGTGTCAAAGCGCTGTTTGTTTTCAAGGATAACGACGGTAATCAGGTGCTGAAGGAGGATGCTATTCATGTTGAGATCCAGGAGCTTGACGAGCTGGGCCATCTGGTGACGATACTTTACGGGATGGTGGATCCTGAAGGGATGATCTATCTGAAAAGGACAGATTTACGCTGATCTGGTGGTTTGATAACAAATGTTCAGGAATGTAAGCATGAGTAATAACGGAGTGAACGCTCTACCTGCTACGGGTGACCTGTGTGACCTTACTATTGTTGGTGGCGGTCCTACTGGTATTTTTGCGGCTTTTCAGTGCGGCATGAACAATATGTCCTGCCGCATTATCGAGAGTATGCCGCAACTTGGCGGACAGTTGACTGCATTGTATCCGGAAAAGCATATTTATGATGTCGCTGCCTTTAACGAGGTCCAGGCATCAGGCCTTGTCGATAGTCTCTGGACGCAGGCCGGGCGTTATAATCCGGAAGTTGTACTCAATGATCAGGCAGTTTCGTTCAAGAAGCTTGACGATGGCAGTTTTGTTGTCATGAGCGCCGCAGGGGCTTCTTTTCGCTCCCGAGCACTTCTGATTGCTGCCGGACTTGGTGCTTTTACCCCCCGGACGCTTCCGCAGCTTGGCGATGTTTCGCATCTGGAAGGTTCGTCGCTTTTTTATTCGGTTACAAGCAGGAATGATTTCGAAGGAAAGCGGGTGGTGATCGTCGGTGGTGGTGATTCAGCGCTTGACTGGACTATGGGTTTGCTTCCTCTGGCTGAACGTGTCACCGTTGTTCACCGGATGGCATCGTTCCAGGGACACGGTAAGACGGCGCACGAGGTGCTCGATGCACGAGAGGATGGAAAAATAGAGGTACATTTCAATACTGAGGTTGCTTCTCTGGAGACCAGCGGCTCGTGCCTTCGCAGGGTCTGTACCCGTTCGAAAAGTGGTCACGAGGAGGTCATCGATGCCGATTGCCTGCTTCTCCTTATCGGATTTAAATCCAATCTCGGACCGATTGCTCAATGGGGTCTGGAACTGCAGGATAACGCTATTGTCGTCGATAATCAGATGAAAACCTCTGTCGACGGCTTGTATGCTGCAGGCGATATCGCGTCGTATCCCGGCAAGCTTAAAATTATTCAGACTGGATTGAGCGATGCGACAATGGCTGTTCGGCACAGTCTCAGTTATATTAAACCTGGTGAGAAAATCCGGCATCAGTTCAGCAGTGTCAAGATGGCCAAAGAGAAAAAATAATGACCATGCAGTCAGATCATTCTTCCACTGTTCCTTCGCATTATCAGGCCTGGATGATGGCGGTGCGCCCCAAAACGCTTCCTGCAGGAGCGGTTCCCGTTCTTCTCGGCACAGCTCTTGCCTACACTGATGGCTTTTTTCGTCCCCTTCCTGCGCTGGTTGCGCTGATCTGCGCTCTGGGAATCCAGATCGCGACCAATTTCATCAATGAAATCTATGACTTTCGCAAGGGGGCCGATAGCGGCGAGCGTCTCGGTCCAACAAGGACGGTCGCTGCCGGTCTCATTACCGAGAAAACCATGATCGCGGCTTCGGTGAGTCTTCTTGTATCGGTTTTTCTGCTCGGACTCTATCTCGTCTGGATTGGCGGATGGGTTATTCTCGCTATTGGTCTCTTTTCCATGCTTTTTGCCTGGGCCTATACCGGAGGGCCCTACCCGATAGCCTATTCAGGGCTCGGTGATCTTTTTGTTTTTATTTTTTTCGGCCTTGTCGCTGTCGGTGGAACCTATTTCGTTCAGGCTCGGGAGGTGACCTTTCCGGTTATGACGGCAGCTATTGCTCCCGGTGTTTTTTCAGTCAATATTCTGCTTTGTAACAATATTCGAGATATTGAAACCGACCGTAAGGTCGGAAAGATGACCCTTCCGGCAAGAATCGGCGGGGCCAATGCAAGGCAGCTCTACTTCGGGCTGACACTGGTTGCGTATTTTGTGCCGATATGGATGTGGATGACAGGTTATTCATCAATGGTGATGCTTTCATGGCTCTCTCTTCCTCTTGCGCTGGTTCAGGTCCGCAAGCTTTTCAAGAGCGAAGGCCGGGCTCTGAACGATGTCCTTGCCGCTACAGGCAAGGTTATGACCCTCCACGCTCTTTTGCTTTCGGCAGGATTGCTTTTAACAACGATTTTAGCGTTTTAACCATATGCGTTCCGATCAAGTGCGAATAGCCCTGGTTCAGATGAGCTGTACTTCAGAGCCTGAAACAAATCTCGATGCCGCCTGCAGTCGGATCATGGATGCGGCTGAAAAGGGAGCCAGGATCGTCTGTTTGCAGGAGTTGTTCACCTCTCTGTATTTCTGCCAGGAGGAGTCCTATGAGCCATTCAGTCTCGCTGAACCCGTTCCCGGTCCTTCAACGGGAGTCTTGCAGAAACTTGCGGCTGAACTGGAAGTTGTTATCGTTGCTTCATTGTTTGAACAGCGTGCGCGTGGTTTGTACCACAATACAGCTGCGGTCATCGATGCCGACGGTTCGTACCTCGGGAAATACCGTAAAATGCATATTCCTGATGATCCGGGTTTTTATGAAAAGTTTTATTTCACGCCCGGTGATCTTGGCTATCGCGTCTTTAAGACCCGTTATGCAACGATAGGCGTTCTCATCTGCTGGGACCAGTGGTATCCTGAAGCAGCCCGTCTGACGGCGCTGAAAGGGGCTGAGATTCTGTTGTATCCGACCGCGATAGGCTGGGCAACAGGTGAATCTTCGGCCGAGGTCCGTCGTTCACAGCTTGATGCCTGGCAGACCATACAGCGAAGCCATGCCATCGCCAACGGGGTCTATGTCGCTGCGGCAAACAGGGTTGGTGTCGAAGGCGATCTGCAGTTTTGGGGGAGCAGCTTTGTCTGCGATCCTTTTGGTCAGATGATGACAGTGGGGGACAGTACGGATGAGGCTCTGCTGCTTGCTGACTGCGATCTTTCCGGGATCGGTTTCTACCGTTCTCATTGGCCGTTTCTTCGTGACAGGCGAATAGAGAGTTATGGCGAGATTGTTCAGAGATATCTGGATTGAATAGTATGATCTTCTGCCTTATGCATTGCGATGCGCCATGCCGTTATAGTGAATGAACCACAATGAATATTCATGAGTGTAACTACTGATGTTAGTATAGAGTCTGAGACCTCTCATTTCTCAAAAAAGCTTGTTGGACAGTGGATTGTTGTTCTTGGTCTTATCTACCTTCTGCTTGTGGCGGTTTCGACGATCAGCGGAGGCTTCAAGTCGGCCACCGGAGATAACGCCCGTCAACTTTTTGAGTTTGCCCGCAATCCTGTCACCGGGCTGGTGATAGGGACCATTGCAACGGCACTTATTCAGTCTTCGAGTACGGTTACGTCGATTATCGTTGGCCTTGTTGCCGGCGGGCTTCCTGTCGGTCTGGCTATCCCGATGGTCATGGGGGCCAATATCGGGACGACGATTACCAATACCATCGTCAGTCTGGGGCATGTGCGTGAAAGAGAAGAGTTTAAACGGGCATATGCTGCAGCGACCATTCACGATTTTTTCAATCTGCTGTGTGTCGTGCTTCTGCTCCCTCTGGAACTGATGACCGGTTTTCTCAGCAGAAGCGGCTATGCTCTGGCCAGCATGATGTCCGGAAGCGGCTCCCTGTCGATCAAGGAGTTCAACGTTGTCAAGCCGATTATACAACCGGCGCTTTATTTCTTTCAGGATATCGTGCTGGCAGGAATGCCGAAGGTTGCGACCGGTGTGTTTATGATCCTTATCGGCGTGATCATGATTTTTGTCGTCATTACGCTTCTCGGGAAATTGCTCAAGTCCCTGATGGTCGGTAAAGCCAAAGAGATTCTGCACAAATCGGTTGGGCGCGGGCCTTTTTCAGGTCTGTTATCCGGCATTCTTCTTACGGTTCTCGTTCAGTCCTCGTCGACGACGACGAGTCTGATTGTGCCGTTAGCGGGCAACGGGGTTTTTTCTCTCAGGCAGGTCTATCCGTTCACACTTGGTGCCAACATCGGCACCTGTATTACCGCTCTTCTGGCTGCCACGGCGATAACCGGAGGCAACGCCGTCCTGGCCTTGCAGATCGCTTTTGTGCACCTGCTCTATAATATGACCGGGGTGATCATTATTTATGGTATTCCTTTTCTTCGTAACCTTCCGCTTTATGCGGCTGAGCACCTGGCTGAGTCAACGGTGAAAAACAAACTGTATGCTCTTGCCTATATTTTTGGGGTCTTTTTTCTTATACCCGGGGTTCTTATCGCTTTGAGCAACTGGTTGGGGTTGTAGGGTTTTCCCTGTAACTGTCTTTGATCATTCATCCTGTCAGAAAGGAGGTATGTATGCTTGATTCCATCAAGAAAAAAGAGGAACTTGAGTCTAAGATCGTTGATCTTGAACGCTCTCTCAAGACGCTGAAACAGCAATTAATGGATGAGGTTGAAGAGGAGCAGCATAGAGATATCGATCATCTGGAGGAGTATCTCGACGAAGTTGACCATCGCTATGGCAATATGAAGGACTTCTGGCATATCGTCCGCCAGGAACTCAGGGAGCGTTTTGCCAAGAAAAAAATAGCTGAAGGGAAGCAGAATCCTGAAGCGTGAAGAGATGATCTCTCTGTCTGTCTTAATGAACGGTATCTGTTGACCAGCAAATCCATTGATGGTATGAATGTTTTTGGTGTTATTATTTTCTCAACCCTTTTTTTTACTTTTCTGCTCAGAATTGTTGCCAATGTTGTCAACCTTCGCTTCGCAGGAGCGGGACTTCCTGATGAGTTCAAGGGTGTTTTCGATGGGAAAGCCTATGAGAAGTCTCAGCGTTATCTTCGTAAGAACACTGCTTTTTCGATGGTGAGCGGTGGTTTTGATCTGGCGGTTCTTCTGATTTTCTGGTTTTCAGGTGGTTTTGGCGCTATCGATACCGTTGTAAGAGGTTTTGGTCAGTCCTCGATCGTAACCGGTCTTCTGTTTTTCGGAGTGCTGCTGCTTTTTCAGAGCCTGATCTCTCTCCCTTTTACGCTCTACAGAATATTTGTGATCGAAGAGAAATTCGGTTTTAATAAAACGACTCCCTCGACGTTTATCGTCGATACCCTCAAATCGGTTGTTCTTGGTGTGACGCTTGGCGGTCCGGTGCTTGCCGCTCTGCTCTGGTTTTTCGAGTACACGGGGGCTATGGCCTGGCTCTGGGCCTGGGCGGGAATAACTTTTTTCAGCCTCCTGCTCCAGTATGCGGCACCTTCTCTCATCATGCCTCTCTTCAATCGTTTTACGCCGCTTGAGGACGGAGAACTCAAGTCTGCTATCATGCGCTACGCCAAAAGCGTCGGGTTTCCTCTTGAGGGGATTTATGTGATTGACGGCTCGAGGCGCTCCTCCAAAGCCAACGCATTTTTTACCGGATTTGGCCGCCAGAAACGTATTGCTCTCTTCGATACGCTCATCGAACAGCACAGTGTCGAGGAACTTGTCGCTGTACTTGCTCATGAGATCGGACATTACAAAAAAAAGCACATTCTTATTTCCATGGTGCTTAATGCGCTCAATACAGGCGTCATATTTTTTCTCCTCTCGGTCTTTATGAACAACCGCCTGCTGTTTGACGCCTTTTATGTGCAGGAGACATCGGTCTATGCCAGTCTCGTCTTTTTTTTCCTCCTCTATAGTCCGATTGAGTTTTTATTGTCTATCGTTTTGCAGATGCTTTCGAGAAAGCATGAATTCGAAGCAGATTACTATGCTGCAACCACCTATAGCAATGGAGGCGCTCTGGTTGATGCTTTGAAAAAACTCTCGCGCAGCAGCCTGTCGAACCTTACGCCTCACCCTTTCTATGTGTTTCTCAATTATTCACATCCGCCCGTTCTGGAGCGGATACGTCGCATCACGAACGTTACCTCATAACCTATCATAATGACGACATCCCGCTATTCTATGCCTGCGGAGTGGGCAGCGCATGATGCGACCTGGCTCTCATGGCCTCACAAGGAGGCTTCATGGCCTGGGAAATTCGAGCCGGTTCCTGATGTTTTCGCAGCGATGGCCGCTGCGCTCTGTCGATACGAGGCAGTTCATATCAATGTGCTCGACGATGAGATGGAGCGATCAATATGCCGTCTTCTCGATGTGCGCGAGATAGCATCAGAGGAACGGGCCAGGATCAGTTTTCACAGGATTCCTACTAACGATGCCTGGTGCAGGGACCATGGACCGAATTTCGTTTTTCGTGATGTTGGGACAAAACGCGAAAAAGTAATCGTCAATTGGGAGTTCAACGCCTGGGGCGGGAAGTATGAACCCTACGACGATGACAACAGCGTTCCTGAAAAGGTTGCTGCGTTGAGGGGTTGTGATCTTGTACTACCTGGAATGGTTCTGGAGGGTGGCGCTATCGATGTCAATGGCAGAGGATTGCTGCTGACGACTGAGGCTTGTCTTCTTAACCCTAATCGCAATCCCTCCCTGACAAGGCAACAGATTGAGCAGAACCTGAAAACCTATCTCGGCATAGAGCAGGTCTTGTGGCTGAAGGACGGGATTGCCGGAGACGATACCGATGGCCATGTTGACGATATGGCAAGGTTCGTGAATGAGAACACGGTTGTCATTGCTGTAGAAGAGAATCCCGATGATGAAAATTATGCTCCCCTTCAGGAAAATTATCGTCTTCTTCAGGATTTTACCTGCAGCGATGGAAGCAGACTGGATGTTCTGACCCTTCCGATGCCGGATCCTGTTTATTATGAGAATGAGCGCCTGCCGGCAAGTTATGCAAATTTCTATATCGCTAACCGTCAGGTCCTTGTTCCGATCTATCGTTGCTCCAATGACAGAGTGGCACTTGATATCCTTCAGGGATGTTTTCCTGATCGCGAGATTGTCGGGATTGATTGTACCGATCTGATATGGGGACTCGGAGCCATACATTGCGTGACCCACGAGGAACCTTCTCTTCTGTAAGAGAGGCGTTGTTGTTATTGTGAGACGTTAGTGTCTCAATATGGGAAAGTTCTCGTATTGAGACATTTTTTGTTTTCTGCTGTACATAAGCTGTTTGACTAATTTGTTACAATTAAGTCATTTATGTCTTTGATGCTTTTGTTGCTTGTTTTTGGCACAGAGCTTGCACTGTATTATGTGAAAATGAAATTACCTCACGCCAGTGGGGTAGAGTAGCTGGAATGGGGGCCAGCTGCTCACTTTAAAAAAAGCGACCGCAACCGGTCGCTTTTTTTATTTCCAGAATAGGCTTCTTTCGATATCCTGTCGTGTATCTCACTATGAGAGTGATGCGCGATCGCAAGACGATAATTGAGAAAATATCTCAGCTTGATACCTGTCAGATTCATGGCTTGAAATCTGATTATTCTTGTTCTATTCTTCTAAGTTGTTTTATTATTATGATTTATATGTTTTTTTGTTGTTTTTTTGTTTTGTTTGGCACAGACTTTGATGAATATTAGACAGAAACAGAATTGCCTCACGCCAGTGGGGTAGAGCAGCTGGAATGGGGGCCAGCTGCTCAATAAAAAAAGCGACCGTAACCGGTCGCTTTTTTTATGCTTTCTTACAAGAAGATATCAACGGAAAGGAAAGAATAGAAAAAAGCGGCCTGGATGACCGCTTTGCATGTGTCAGGCTCTGATGCCTCAGTTTGATCTGCTTACGAAAGCAGATCGGCGAGATTGCTGCAGTTTGATTCAACAATGGATGCCGATTGACGCAGGGCTTCAAGTTCGGCGGTGTCCAGATTGATCTCAAGAACTTCCTCAATACCGTTTTTGCCTATTTTTACCGGGACACCGATAAAGACATTATCCATGCCATATTGGCCGGTAACAAGTGTTGAGCAAGGGAGGATGCGTTTGCGGTCGTGGACAATCGCATCAATCATTTCAACAGCTGAAGCTGCTGGGGCATAGTATGCTGAGCCGTCTTTCAGATAATTGACGATTTCAGCGCCCCCTTTGCGGGTTCTGTCGACCAGAGAATCTATTTTTTCCTGAGAAAGCAGTTCAGTCAGAGGTATACCGGCGATGTTTGTGTATTTAACGACAGGGACCATTGAGTCTCCATGACCGCCCAGGACAAAGGCGTTGATGTCCTTCATCGATACATTGAGTTCTTCAGCGATAAAGGAGCGGAAACGAGCTGAATCCAGGACTCCTGCCATGCCAATGACCCGCTCTTTGGGGAGCTTGCTGCGGACATAGCTCACATAGGTCATGATATCAAGTGGATTTGAAACCATGATAATGATCGGGTTGCTTGAATACTGCATAATCCGATCCGTGACCTCTTTGACGATTGTCGCATTTTTCAACAGGAGATCTTCTCTCGACATTCCTGGTTTGCGGGCCATTCCAGCAGTGATAAGAATGATGTCCGAGTCTGCCGTATCCTGGTAATCGTTTGTCCCGTATATTTTTGAATCAAAGAGACCTATCGGGCCTGATTCGTACATGTCAAGAGCTTTGCCTTGAGGGATGCCCTCAACGATATCGAGGAGAACGACCTCTTTAGCGAGCTGCATTTCAGCGATCCGGTGGGCAGCAGTAGCTCCTACATGGCCAGCGCCAATAACGGTTATTTTCATATTGCGTAACGTTTGATTATGCAGTGTGGATATTAATAATCCGCTGCAGGCGGCAGCGGATCAAATTCTATGCTTTCTGGTAAGCAAAAAAATAGCCGGCACTAAAGGTCGGCTATTCTCAATATACTCTTAATTTTGCTTTGAGGCAAACGTTCAGACAGGAAGTATGTCTATCTGTTTTTTGTTGTTGCGCCCGTTTCTGAAGCTGACTTTACCGTCAATCAGAGCAAAAATGGTATGATCTTTACCGATACCGGCATTGTTGCCCGGTTTGAAAACCGTGCCCCTCTGGCGTACGATGATCGATCCGGCAGAAACCGTAGAGCCGCCTGCTGCTTTAACGCCAAGATACTTCGGATTACTGTCACGGCCGTTCTTGGTAGAACCGCCACCTTTTTTATGAGCCATGAGAAAAAAGAAATTTGTGTTAAAATTGCCGTTCGTGCGATTACATGGACAGTACTTCTACTTTTGTCATCTGCTGGCGATGACCGTTTCTGCACTGGTAACGCTTTCTTCTCTTTTTCTTGAAGACAACCACTTTTTCACCTTTCAGGTGTTCAAGAACCTTGACCTGAACATTGCCTGACGGCTGAAGGGTCGTGTTTTCCTGGTCGATGGCGACCATAGGCTTGATATCCAGTACGTCGCCCACCTCGGCCTGCTGCCTCGGAATGAACAACTCATCGCCGGGCTGGACCAGATACTGTTTGTCTGAAATCTCTATCAGTGCCTGCATTATACTACATGAGTTATAAATTTGTAATGTATGATCCTGAATATACGTTTTCCCCTAAAAAATACAAATACAGGAATCTCTTTTCTTGGTTCTCTCCTGCCGCTTAACCGATTATCGGGGTGCAGCGTCCAGCGTCCGGGAGGCTGCATGGTGATTTCAAAGAAGAAAAAACGTTACCAGAAGCACCAACGCAAACATCGTCAGGGAGATGCTGAAGAGTTTGTACCAGTTGGCGTAATCACCGGGAGAGCAGGGATAGCTGAGCGGTTGAATGGCTTTAATAATATAGCTCATGGTGAGGACTACCTGGAGGATAATCAGTCCGATTTTGACAAAAACCCACAGAGTCCAGCCATGGAAAAAGAGTGCAAGCAGGAGTCCTGAGATGACGGTGGTTTTGAATCCTTTGTCAGCTACCGAGGTTTCAAGTTTGATATAGGTTTTGAGGAATTCAGGGTAACGTGCAATCTCTTTCTCGCTGCCTGTGAGCACTGGTTCGAGTGTTCTGAGGAGAAATATCGAGGCAAATACAGTGCCGAGCCATAGTGCAAATGATGTGACATGAATGAATTTAAGGAGCGTATACCAATCCATGGCGGTGATGAGTTGTTGAAGAGTTTTGGCTTATAGATTACAAAGTAAAAAACATTAAGAGAAAATGCGTCCGGGTGATGCTTCGGTGGCTTGTTTTTTAAACGGCGCTGAATTAGTTTCATCACTCAAGTTTCTTTTCCGAACCCTGCAAAATCGTGAGGATATGGGCCGAAAACCCGGCATTAAACGCTCTGGGGAAGCAACTCCCATGATGCGTCAGTATCTGGAAGTCAAGGAACGCTATCCTGATTTTCTTCTGCTGTTTCGTGTGGGTGATTTTTACGAGTCTTTTTACGACGATGCCCGCCAGGTGTCTGAAGCACTCAATATCGTTCTGACCCGGCGTTCAAACGGCGCGGCTTCCGATATTGCCATGGCCGGGTTTCCTCATCATTCCTGTGAGGGTTACATCGCCAAACTGGTGAGGAAAGGGTTCAAGGTTGCCGTTTGCGATCAGGTCGAAGATCCTTCCGAGGCCAAAGGCATTGTGAGGCGGGAGATTACCGATATCGTAACGCCCGGCGTCACTTACAGCGACAAGATTCTTGACGACAGGCACAATAATTATCTCTCTGCGATCAGTTTTCTGAAAAAAGGACGCCAACAGCGTGCTGGAATTGCTTTTATCGATGTGACGACAGCCGAGTTCAGGGTTGCCGATGTCGAAGTTGACCAGCTCAAGGATATGCTCCAATCCGTTCAGCCGGCAGAGGTTCTTCTCTCTTCAAGGAATCGCGAGTACGCTGATGAGATCAAAAAAATACTTCCTCCGGGAGTACTGGTTTCGCTTCAGGATGACTGGATGTTCAGCCAGGAGAATGCTGAGCAGATACTGCTGCGCCATTTCAAAACCCATTCACTCAAAGGATTCGGCATCGAACATGCCTATGCGGCCAGGATAGCGGCAGGGGTCATTCTGCATTATCTTGAGGAGACCCAGCAGAACAAACTGCAGTATATTACCCGCATTGCGACCGTTGACAGCCATGAGTATATGACTCTGGATCTTCAGACCAGGCGCAACCTCGAGATTATTTTCTCGATGCATGACGGATCGATGAACGGAAGTCTTCTGCAGGTGATCGACCGGACACGATGCCCTATGGGGGCCAGGCAGCTCCGACGGTGGCTGCTGCATCCGCTGAAGCAGATGGCGCCCATACTGGAACGCCATGATGCCGTTGATGAACTCTCCCGACATCCCGATGTGCGTCGTGAGCTCGGAGAGGTGATCGGGAGTATTCATGATCTTGAGCGTGCGTTATCGCGGATCGCAACCCTGCGCTCTATGCCGAGAGAGGTCAGAATGCTCGGCTCTGCCCTGGAGCAGCTTCCCCGTCTGCAGGGCCTTTTCGATCAATCGGAAAGTTCACGGCTCTGTTTTCTTTCCAGGAGGCTTTCGATGCTTCCCGAGCTTGCCCGGAGAATCGATGAGGCCATTGATCCGGATGCAGGAGCGACGATGCGCGATGGAGGCTACATTCGTGAGGGCTATAATGCTGAGCTTGATTCATTGCGTTCGCTCTCTTCAACGGCAAAGGAGCGTCTTCTGGAAATTCAGCAGCAGGAGCGAGCCGCAACCACTATTTCCACGCTCAAGGTCCAGTATAACAAGGTCTTTGGATACTATATCGAGGTGAGCCGGGCTAACAGTGACAAGGTCCCCGCCTATTATGAAAAAAAACAGACCCTGGTCAATGCCGAGCGATATACGATTCCTGCACTGAAAGAATATGAGGAAACCATTCTTACTGCGGAGGAAAAAAGTCTTTCGCTCGAACAGCGACTTTTCAGGGAGCTCTGTCAGGCAATAGCCTCAGAAGCCGGCCAGATACAAACGAACGCTGAAAGTATAGCGGAGCTTGATTGCCTCTGTTCTTTCGCGGTGAATGCCGATGAGTATCGCTATTGTAAACCCGTTATGGTTGAAGAACCGGTGCTTCGCATACAGAACGGACGTCATCCGGTCCTGGAACGCATTGTCGATGTTGACGAGCCTTATGTCTCAAATGATTGTCTGTTTGACGAGCGACAGCGCATGCTTATCGTTACGGGTCCGAATATGGCAGGCAAAAGCTCGTATCTTCGCCAGATCGGCCTCATTTCCCTGCTTGCCCAGGTGGGGAGTTTCGTTCCTGCCGACGAGGCTGAAATAGGCCTTGTCGATCGGATCTTTACCCGTGTCGGAGCATCGGACAATCTTGCTTCCGGTGAGAGTACCTTTATGGTCGAGATGAATGAGGCGGCCAGTATCCTCAACAATGCGACCAGGAGCAGTCTCATTCTGCTTGACGAGGTCGGCAGGGGAACGAGTACCTATGACGGTATGTCGATTGCCTGGGCGATGAGTGAGTACATTCATTCCGCTATAGGTGCAAGGACACTTTTTGCAACGCATTACCACGAGCTTGCCGAACTCGAGGAGCGATTGGATGGCGTTTTCAATTATAATGCCACGGTGACCGAGACAGCTGATCGGGTTGTTTTTCTGCGCAAGATTGTCAGGGGCGCGTCCGATAACAGCTATGGAATCGAAGTGGCCAGAATGGCAGGAATGCCTTCCGGGGTGATTCAGCGAGCCAAAGAGATTCTTTCGGGTATGGAGGGCCGGGAAATAGAGATGCCCGATCGTTTGAAAGGTTGCGGGCGAACCAATCAGATCTATCTGTTCGAGGAGGAGGAGCGTGCGCTTAAACGTGCGGTTCAGAGTATAGATATCAATAGTCTTACCCCTATCGAGGCCATGATGGAACTCAAAAGACTTCAGGATCTTGCCGCCGGGGGGGGTTAATTTTTTTCATTATCGCACAGTAATGGTACAACGTTCAGTCCTTCTTGTTTTTATTCCCGCAGACAGCGGTACCGACGGGCCGGCGCATCTTCAGAAAGATGTTTCTTCAAACGGCTTCAAGCGCCTGAAGGACGGCATGCTGAAAAGCGTTATCAAGAGGGCCCAGTTCGCTATTCCTCCCTTGTCGCTGATGATTCTCAGCTCGATAGAGGTCGATGGTGTTCAGCAGACTATCTGTGATCTGCGTTTTGAAACGCTTCCTCTCGACAAGCAATGGGATCTCATAGGGATCAGTGTTCAGACCGGTGCGGTCAAACCTGCATTTGAGCTGGCGGCCATGTTGCGGCAGAAAGGGTTCAGGGTTGTTCTCGGAGGGCCGTATGTGACTGTTTTTCCGGAGCGTTGTCGTGAGCACGGCGATATACTTGTTCGGGGAGAGGCCGACGAGATCTGGAAGGATGTTCTCTGCGACCTTGTCGACGGGAGCCTGAAGCCTGACTATACGGCTGCGGTTTTTCCCGATCTTTCTTCGACAGGCAGTGTGAAAAAGTCAGCTCTTGATATCAGCAACTATTTTACGACCAATGTTGTACAGACAACAAGAGGCTGTCCATACAGTTGTGATTTCTGCAATGTGCATGTCATGAACGGTCACAAGCTTCGCCACAGGCGTATTGGTGATGTTGTGCATGATGTGGAACATTTTCTCAAAGAGGATAAACGGATTTTCTTTTTTCTTGATGATACCGTCAATGCTGATGAAGCCTATGCAGAAAAACTTTTCCGCGAACTGATACCATTGAAGATCAGCTGGGTTGGTCAGGCGACCACGAAACTTGGTGAAAACCCGCAATTGCTCGAAGCATTTGCCCGCTCGGGCTGTGGCGCGCTGCTTGTCGGGATTGAAAGTCTGGCCGATGCGAGCAATCGGGCGCACCATAAGTTTCACAATCCGATTGAACGGCAGGCGGAGTGTATTGGCAATATTCGCAGTGCGGGGATTTGTGTCTACGGTAGTTTTATCTACGGGCTTGATGAAGATACGCTTCTGGAGCAGCAGACCATCGAAACCTTTATCCATGAGACCGGTATCGATGTGCCTGGAATCAATTTGCTTCGCCCGATTCCAGGCACAGGGGTGTTTGACCGGCTGGCTGACGAGGGCAGGCTGTTGCACGATCGTCACGATCACGATGCTTTTCGCTTTTCATGGGCTCAGGAGATTCTGTACAGGCCGAAACGCATTCCTCTCGAAGAGTTTATTCCCAGTTATACAGAACTGACCCGAAGGATTTTTACTCCGGCGCAGGCGATTCGCCGTGCGCTTGCTGCTCCGACGCTGAAGTCCGCAGTTCTGATGTTCAATCTTTTCTATGTTCATATGTACGGGCTTTCCAGAAAGGATCTGCTTGGACAGATGGCGGCCCTTGATGTTGAATCTTCTTCGACTCTTTAGTTCAGGGAGCTGATCTCGTCTTCAAGCAGCTGCTGGTTGTAGAGTTCTGCATAGAGGCTGTTTTTAGCCAGGAGTTCATCATGGCTGCCGCTTTCGGCGATGACGCCGTCTTTGAGAACAATGATCGTGTCGCAGTTTTTGACTGTTGAAATTCTGTGGCTGATCAAAAGCAGCGCCGTATCGGGCAGTTTTTCCAGAAGAGCCTTGAAAATGGTTGCTTCTGTACTGGTGTCTACGGCCGACAGCGCGTCATCGAGCACAAGAATTTCGGGCTTCCATGCCAGAGCTCTGGCGATGCAGGTTCGTTGTTTTTGTCCCCCGGAGAGGTTGATGCCCTTTTCACCGAGCATGGTTTCAAATTTATCGGGAAATCCCATGACATCCTCATACAGGGAGGCTATACGGCTGGCTTCTATCACCATGTCTGTTTCTTCGTTTTTGTTGCCGTAATTGATGTTATTGGCAATCGTTTCGGAAAACAGGAAGTTTGTCTGCGGGACAAAACCGATGCGGCTTCTCAGCTCTGACAGGGCAATGGTTCGTATGTCTCGTCCACCGATGAGAATCGATCCTTTCAGCGGGTCGTAGATTCGTGGTATGAGATTGACAAGTGTGCTTTTGCCCGAACCGGTGGCCCCGACGATAGCTACTTTGCTGCCTTTTGCTATGTCAAATGAAATGCCGTCGAGGACCTGGTGGGTCTCATTGCCTGGATAGGAGAACGAGACATTGCGAAAGGATAACAGGGAAGTGCTTTGCTCTTTTGGCGGCTCTGTCGCCGTGCTGTCGGTTATGTCAGGTTTGGCATTGAAGATTTCGTTCAGCCTTGTCTGGGCCGAAGCTGCTTTCTGGATAATGTTGGTGACCCATCCGATTGAAATGATCGGCCAGCTGAGCATGGAGACATAAATGACGAACTGGGCGATGTCGCCTATGGTCATGGTGCCTTCGATGAAATTGATGCCGCCCATCCAGATGACAGGTATGAGCGAAAGAGCAAGCAGGGCGGTTAAAAAGGCAAAAAACATTGCTTGCAGCTTTGCCAGGGAGAGGTTTTTGTCATAGTACTCTTCGTTGAGTTTTCTGAATCGTTCAATCTCCTCGTTTTCGCGCGTGTAACTTTTGATGACCCGTATGCCGGAGATATTCTCCTGTACCAGATTGGTGATGCCTGCGTAGCTTTCCTGAATGCTTCTGGTTTTTTTCTGCATTGACTTTCCTATGCGATAGACCGAGTAGCTCAGGAGCGGGGCTGGTATCAACGCAAACAGTGTCAATTGAGGGGAAATCAGCAGCATGGCGATCACGGCAAAAAAGAGCCTGAAAAACGTATTGATGGAGTACATGATCCCCGGACCAAGAAAATCCCTTACGGCATTCAGGTCATTGGTGCCGCGAGAGATCAGTTCGCCGGTACTGGTGTTATTGTAAAACGATCGCGAAAGGGTTTGCAGATGGGCGTAATAGTCGTTTTTCAGATCGAATTCTATCTTACGGGATGCAACGATGATATTTTGGCGTACAAGAAAGAGGAAAATGCCGCTGAGCGCGGCAAAGAGCACATAGAGACCGGTCTTGCGAAGAATCATGTCCATGGTAAATGATTCTCCCATAAGGTCTACAGCAGCACCGATATATCGCGGTGCAAGAACAGCAAATATATTGGTGAAAATGATGCATGCTATGCCGTATACCAGATTTTTGCGGTAACGGAACAGGTACTTTTTCAGATGGAGAAGATTTTTCATCGAGAGCTTTTTTCTTCATGTCGCCGATGTAATGTATAATAAGAAGAGAGAAAAGAAAATATTTAGAGATATCGATCATTATGGCCTTTGAGTCCAACAAGAGTTACTATTCAATTGGTGAAGTCAGTAAAATTGCCGGTGTGCCTGCCTATCTTCTTCGGTACTGGGAAGGGTTTTTTACCGAACTTTCTCCCGGAAGGGATACTCGAGGTAACAGGCGTTATACGAACAAGGATATCGCCCTTGTTTTAACCATCAAAGAGCTCATCTACGAGAAAGGATACAAGCTCGGCAAGGCGACGGATATGGTTAAGCGTCGTGTGTCGGATCACGAGAGCGATGACAGAACATCAGAAATTATCCGTTTTCAGAAGCAGATGAACCGTGACCGGAAAAATCATCTTCTCAGTCAGCAGCGTAGACGCGAGGTGCTGGAGGAGATCAAGGGTGAGGTGGAATCGTTGTTGCAGATGCTCGGCTGAAGATGTGCTGAGTGGATGAGAGAGAGACAAAAAAAGCCGGCATGACTGCCGGCTTTTCTGTTACTGTTCTTTTCAGGCTTCTTACTGAGCGTAGAGGACTTCGAACTGGCCTGTTCCGCCTTTGCAGACGTGTTCTACCCAACGGGCATAGGCTCCACCGCTCCAGCGATATTCCTCAAGGTTCTGAGAACGGAACTGAGGGGCTGCGTAACGGATTTTGTAGCCTTTCGGAAGAACGACTTTAAGCTGAGTGTCCACGGTGAAATCGTTGAACTTGCCGACCATGCCATGGTGAACCAATGGAATGAGCGGATGGTTGAGGATTCTGCGAAGGCCACCGCCTGCATCGCGTGATACGCCAGGAAGGTTGCCGTCAACCTTGACTTCGATACCCTGTGAGTCTGAACGGAAACCGCCTTCGATAGACGCAGGCTTGTTAAGCTGATCGACAGGGAAGAGCTCTGCCCAACGGGAGATGGAATCGACAATACCGGACCCGGCATGAGAGAATTTCCAGCGTGATACGCCTACAGGGCCTTTTTCGCCGCTTTCAACGCCGAAGTTGTTGACCTGAATCGGAGAAATTCGCTGACCACCTTCATTGATAGCGGTAAATGCTGGACCGATAAACCAGAATTCCCTGATCCAGTCACCAAAGTTGGCACCGCCTCCTGAAATCGACTGCTGGAATCCTTCCCATGTATCGATCAGGTCGTTGTTGTCAAGCGGCACTTTCATCATGATGTCATGGAACTGACGGCCCTGCATGTAGATCGGGTTCGGTACGTTTCTGCGAACAGCGTCCGAACGGAAGTAGTACATGTTGACGACAGAACCTTCAAATGAAAACTTGTGTGAGAAATCGCCAACAGTTACTTCGCCTTCACCGACAGCGACTCTTCTGTCTTTGGTTTCATTGGCAATATCGACTTCAACGACAAGCTTGTTTTTTGTGCTGTCGACGATTGATTCGATCGTGGACGTGAAGCGCACTACCCCTTTCTGAGTGTCAAGCGGCTTGGCTTCAATTTTAATATTGCAATCAGCCGGCAGGAGAGGGAGCGCCGCAGGAACGTTAACTTTCGCGCGACCTTTTACTTGTCCCCAGGAACTCGAACCACCCTCGAGAATAATCTCATAATCGGAATGGGCGGTTGTAGTGTCTTTTGTGCCGAATAGAGCCATAATTGAATCTCCTTTTTCTGGTGGCGTTGAAAATTTGTTACAGGAAATTTTTTGCTGGCAATTCCTGTTGAATACAGCTTGAAACAAATTTAAAGAATAAAAATCAATAATTAAAGGAAAATATGCCTGTTTGACCCCTGACTATCTTGCTGTTTCTTCTATGTATAAGTGATGTTGTCAGGTGGTGTTTGTTTCGACTTTTTACTATTTTTCGTCCGGTTTCCTTAATTGCTATCCGGAGGCATATGATCCGATCCGAATGTGGCGGAACATGGTCCGCCGGTTATCTGTCTGCTGTGCTCAGTGGTGTGCTTCTGGGCATCAGTTTTCCTTCATATCCGTTTATCCGTCTCGAATTTATTGCATGGGCTGCGCTCGTACCTTTGCTGATGACGCTTCGTTACGATCTGGGCCTGCGTGATTTTTTCCTTCGCGTTTATGCATCGATGCTGATTTTCTGCGCTATCACACTGTGGTGGGTCTGTCATGCAACTTTTTTCGGCGGTCTTCTGACGATTATAGCGCAGGCATTTTTTCAGTCGATCCCGTTACTCTTCTTTTTTTTCCTGAAACAGTTGCGTGGCTGGCGCTTTGCGCTCTTTTCTCTTCCTTTTGCCTGGGTTGGCTGGGAGTGGGCCTATCTTTCGCAGGATCTTTCGCTTGGCTGGCTGGTTATGGGCAATTCCCAGGCGCTGATGACACCGATGATCCAGTATGCCGAGGTGACTGGCGTGTGGGGAGTGAGCCTGTGGCTGCTCTTTATCAATGTCATTCTTGCAGACCTTATCGTTTCACGGCAGGAAGGCCGTCATGTTGTGTTCCATCTTCTGGCTGTTGTTGTGATGCTTTCCGGTAGCATGCTCTATGGTGTCGTGGCTTTTGACCATGCCGATACAGCGAAGGAACAATCCTCAGTTAACGTTACCCTGGTACAGCCCGATATCGATCCATTCAGGAAGTGGGAAGGCTTCAATTCCTGGGATCTCATTCAGGTTTCCATGAGCATGACCGACAAGGCGGTCACTATGGCCAGGCCGGATCTGATTCTCTGGCCCGAAACAGCAATCCCTTTTCATATTCTTGATAAGCCGTATCAGGCATATTTCGATTTGCTCAGCAAGAGGGTACGCCGATGGGATGCTGCGCTTCTTACCGGTTTTTCAGATATTGTCTATTACTCAAGGGAGGAGGTTGCCGGAAACAAGCATCTGTATAAATATGATGCAGGTCTCGATCGGTATTATCAGACATTCAACGCATCGATGTTTCTTGAGGCTTCCGGACGTGTTGGCGCGATATACAGGAAAATGAAGCTGGTGCCTTTTGCCGAAAGAGTGCCCTATGTCGAGTATTTGCCATGGCTGGATCGATTCACCATGTCGCTTGCCGGTATTACAAGTTGGGGGAAGGGGAGCGAGAGCACGATCATGGAGCTGGAAACCGCTTCCGGCAGAGAGGTGAAGCTGATGAATATAATCTGTTACGAATCTGTGTTTCCCGGACTGGTTGCACGGTTTGTCCGGAACGGTGCCGAATTTCTTACGCTGGTGACCAATGATGGCTGGTACGCAAAGTCCTATGGTCCCTACCAGCATGCGGCTATTGCCCGGTTCCGCTGTATTGAAAACCGCAGAGCGATGGCTCGCTGCGCCAATACTGGGGTCTCACTCTTTCTCGACAGGTTTGGCCGGGTCACTTCGGAGATTCCGTGGTGGCAGCAGCGAACGCTTACCGCTTCGCTTTCCTGTAACAGCGAAAAGACATTCTATACCCGTTATCCTGATCTTTTGCCTCAAGGATCACTTGCTGTTGCTCTTTTTCTTCTGCTGTATGCTTTCAGTCGTCGCATGAAGACGTAAGAACGGAGGGGGGGGCGGTGAGCCGGTTTATATTTCCAGACCGAAGGTTTTGATTTTCCTGTAGAGTGTTCTTTCGGTTATGCCCAATGCTTTTGCTGTCCTGCGTTTGTTGCCTTTGAGCGCTTTAAGGGCATGTTCAATCGCATTTTTTTCGACAGTTTCCAGGGAGAGGATTTTGGCTGGTGGTGCACCGATGTTTTCGGAATTTTCCGATGCCGGAGGCAGCAGCAGCGGGGGCCTGGGCGTGAGGTATTGTTCATGCTCCACAGCATTGCTTTGCTGCAGGATATTTTTTATATCGGAAATTTCCTTGTGCAGCTGTATGATGCTGCTGTATATGAGGTTTATCTGGTTTTTTTCTGATTGTTCAGGGTCATGAATCAGGCTTTTTGTTCTGCTTCTCTGTACGAGATGTTTTTCGAGAATCTCCGGGGTGATCTGTTTTCCTCGCTCGAGGATAAGCAGCGATTCGATAAGGTTTCTCAGTTCACGGACGTTGCCCGGCCAGGGGTAGCGCAGAAGAATTTCCGCGGCATCTGACGTGAACCCTTCGAATACCATAGCGTGTTTCCGCTCGAACTCTCTGATGAACTGTTCAGCAAGGATCAGAATATCGCGTCCGCGTTCTCTGAGGGGAGGTAACTGCAGTTCAACGCTGTGCAGCCGATAGTAGAGGTCTTCCCGGAAGTTTTTTTCGGCAACTTCCAGGTGCAGTTTCCTGTTCGTTGCTGCTATGATTCTTGCGTCACTATAGATGGTCTCTGAAGCGCCTACCCTCTGGAACTCTCCTGTTTCAAGCACCCGGAGCAGTTTAACCTGCGTTTCAGGAGGCATTTCCCCTATTTCGTCAAGAAAAATGGTCCCCTGATCAGCGCTTTCAAAATATCCTTTTCTGCTTTGCAGCGCTCCGGTGAAAGCTCCTTTTTCGTGGCCGAACAGTTCTGATTCAAGAATACCTGTCGGGATGGCCCCGCAGTTGACCGGAATAAAGTTTTTATGGGCCCGTTTGCTGTGGTCATGGAGATAGCGGGCCAGAACCTCCTTGCCGGAACCTGTTTCTCCCGTGATGAGGACGGTGACTTCTGTCGGAGCTACCTGCAGGGCGAGATGTTTGAGCTGTTGTATTGCGGGGGAATTTCCGAGAATGTCCGGATTGTTATTCATGAACGTATGTTTCTTCCTGATTGGCAGCTCCTGCAGACCGGCCTCCCGGCTTACCTTATTTGACGGATGAATGAGTTTATTGAGAGTTTTGCTGCCAGCGATGCAGCATCGCTGCGTTTTTTGAAACTTTCTTTTGTCCGCACTTTATGCAGAGAGCCTTCCTGAAAGACCGTTACCGGAACCTGACCGGCAATTTTTGCGGCAAACTGCTCAGCGTACTCGCGAGATCCGAAACTGCCGAACTGAAGGATGTAGCCGGACTCAGAGCCGGAGGATGCGTGATGTGGCGATGCCGTGGCGGTGGAACCGAGAGCGGATGCGTATGATGCAAGACGTGCTCTGCTGAGGGGATCGAGAACGGGATCGGGATACTCCAGCAACTGCTTTTGAAACAGCCTTGCCGCCAGCGGTCCGTCTTCGGTGAGCAGGGCCCGTATGATCGTTTTTTCGGCGTTTTTCGTGGCTTTGGCGCTGAGAGTTTCTAACAAATAAACCTTATCTTGATCCACGTATTTCAGGATGTATTCCCTGTAGCTGCCCTGCTGTATCTGTTGTGCTGACAGAGTGCCGGGGATAAGGTTGATGATGGTGAGCAGGACAGCTGTTATGACCGATATCCGGAATACATGCATGAGTATTGTGCGCGGTTCAGGTTAGTGAAGGACCGTTTCCACAAAATATGGTAAATATTCATTTAAAATCAATCAGTTTCCATGCAGAGTATCAGCGTCAAGGCATATGCTAAAATCAATCTTGGCCTCCTGATTACCGGCAAACGGCCGGATGGCTACCATACTCTCGAGACCGTGTTTGCCCCGATCAACTGGTATGACGAGCTGACATTTTCTCCTTCGCAGGAGGTGCGGATGAGCTGTACCAATCAGGATCTTCCCTGTGACGACAGCAATCTCTGTATCAGGGCTGCAAAGGCGTTGCGTGATTTCTCCGGTGCTTCATCGGGCGTGGAGATAGGGCTCGCCAAACACATTCCTTTCGGTGCCGGTCTTGGCGGCGGTAGCAGTGATGCTGCCTCGACGCTCAGAGTGCTCAACAGAATGTGGAATATCAACGCATCATCGCATGATCTGCACCGTATCGCCGTCGGTCTTGGTGCCGATGTTCCCTATTTTCTGGAGTCCGGCGGACTGGCCTATGCCGCCGGGATTGGAGAGGAGCTCGAGGACCTTGAACTGACCCTCCCGTTTTCTATTGTCACGCTTTTTCCCGGCGATCATATTTCCACGGTATGGGCGTACCGCAATTTTTATGCCTGTTTCGAGAGGGAGATTCCGGATTTGAAAGGACTGGTGCGGTCTTTGTGCCAGGCCAGGGATACTTCCGTTCTGGAGGTGTTCGACAACGATTTTGAACCGGTGGTTTTCGACCATTATCCGGCCGTACGAGAGGCAAAAGACGCGCTTGTGCAGTCAGGGAGTTTTTTTGCGTCTCTTTCCGGAAGCGGTTCGGCTGTTTTTGGACTTTTTGAAAACGACAGCGATGCAGAGCGAGCTGCAGAGCAGTTGTCGGCAACCTACCGGGCAAGATTCACTCCGGCATCCTTTGCTATGGCCTGAGATGATCTTCTTTCAATCATGGTATGGAGAGCCGTTGTTTTACCCCTGCGGTCTCCATACCATCACATCGTTGAGTTCAGAGGCAAAGAGTCTGAGATCTTCGTCGAGAAAATGCGATGAGTGAAGCCTGGCTTGTTTGACGTTCTGGTAATCGATGGTCACATCGAGATGCTCTTCCCTGAACATTGCAGCCGAGCCGACGGACATGCCATCCGGGCCGGTAACAGATGATTTTCCCCAGAAGGTGAAGCTGTCTTCGTTTCCTGTCCTGTTCACCGACGCGACATAGGAGCTGAACAGGAAGGCGTAGGTGTTCATGATTGTCTGCCACTGCTGAACAATAACCGGTTCACCCGCCCCCGGCGAGAGGCGCAGTGGGCTTGACATCAGTACGAACAGCAATTTGGCCCCCTGATGGGCAAGGAGGTAGGGGACTGAGACATGCCAGAAATCCTCACAGATGGCAATACCAATCCTGCCAAGGCGTCTCGAGGTGACTGTTTCTATTTCCTGGCCTGCTGAAAAATAGCGCAACTCTTCGAACATGCCGTATGTCGGCAGGTAGATCTTGCGATGGGCGCTTTGGGCATGACCGTCTTCAAAGAAAAACGCGGAATTGTACACGCCGTATTCATCGCTGAGTTCAATGCCTCCACAGATGATGGAGATCTTTTTGCTCAGTTCCCGCAATGGATCGAGAGCCGGATCGTCGATATGCATCGCTATGTCCTGAGCCGCGTCCTGGACGTTGTATCCCGTCAGGGAGAGTTCAGGAAATGCTATGGCGTCGAGACCCCCTTCGATGGCATTTTCAATATGTCGCACGTGGCGTGCAAGGTTTTCCTCGAAATTAGCCAGCACACAATCGCTTTGAACGATTCTCAGTCTTGGTCTCTGCATGGTCGTGTGAGTCATGAATGATAGGGATAAAACAGATAAAATGTCAGTGATAGCAGTGCCAGGACCCACATGCCGCTGTGAATCTCACGCGCTCTGCCTGTTGCAAGTTTGATGATAACATAGCTGATAAAGCCGGCAGTGATGCCTACCCCGATATTGAAGGTGAAGATCATGAGCACGATCGTGAGAAATGCCGGTATGAGTTCGCTGTAATCGTCAAAATCAAATTTTGTTACTGACTGCAGCATGAACATTCCCACGATGACGAGCGCCGGTCCGTAGGCCTGTGAGGGGATGACGGTCAGGAGAGGGGAGAAAAACAGCGAGGCGGCAAAGAGCACGGCAACAACAATTGCGGTAAACCCGGTTTTTCCCCCCTGCTCTATTCCGGCAGCTGACTCAATGTAGACTCCTGCGGTCGTTGTCCCGAACATCGATGCAGCAACGGTCGAGAGCGCATCGACCAGCATCGGTTTTTCGATTTCAGGAAGATTGTCCTCTTCATCAAGCAGGTTCGCTCTGGAGGAGAGCCCGATAAGCGTTCCCATGGTATCGACGAAGTCCATGACCAGAACGCTGGTGATGACTCCGATGAATCCCCACGTCATGGCTCCGCTGAAATCGATCTTCCACAGGATCGGAGAGAGTGAGGGCGGCATGCTGATAATGGCTGACGGAAGCGCGACTGTTCCTGTTGCGATCAGTGCAGCCGTGGTTACAAGGATCCCGATCAGAATTGCGCCGCTCACCCTGAAGATCAGGAGTATGGAGATCAGGAGAAGACCGAGTATGCTGAAGAGGACCGGAAGTGTTGAGATGTCGGCCATTCTGACCGGTGCCCCTGGAACCCCGAGGGTGACGATACCCATATCGTTCAGCCCGATAAAGGCCAGGAAGAGGCCTATGCCGATGGAAAAGCTGTGTTTGAGCGTTCGCGGGATCGCTCGTGCCAGCCAACTTCTCAGACCGGCAAGGGTCAGGAGTGTAAACAGGACGCCGCTGATAAAGATCGATGCAAGGGCAGTCTGCCAGCTGTAACCCAGCATCTGGACAACGGTATAGGCGATAAACGCATTTTCCCCCATGTAGGGGGCGATAGCAAAGGGTCTTTTTGCGTAGAGACCCATCAGAAGCGTGCCGAAAACAGCGGTGAGGATGGTTGCGGTCATCGAGGCTTCCCGGGGGATGCCGGCTGCCTGAAGAATCGCGGGATTGACAATGATGATATAGGAAACCGTTACAAACGTCGTTATTCCTGCGAGGATCTCCTGGCGGTAGCTGGTCTGGTGAAGGTCGAATGCAAAGAAATTTTTCATATGCTGTTTTTCAGGGGTCTGATATCAAGCAGAGCTGTAAGAAGATAGCTAATATCACCGAGACAATGAAAGAGGGACTGATCACTTGCATTTTCTTGTGTGTTTTGTATATTGGATACAAATAGTCCTATTTATAAGGGGCGTATTGAGAATTCTTGAATTTTATCAAATTTCATTCAATAGAAGGAGATCGTTATGGGCGTTCTGGTTGGTCGCGAAGCACCTGATTTTAGTCTCGATGCCGTCGTGGATGGCGGAAAAATGGTCGATTCGTGCAAGTTGTCGGATTACAGGGGCAAATATGTTGTTCTGTTTTTCTATCCTCTTGATTTTACTTTTGTCTGTCCAACGGAGCTTCACGCCTTTCAGGACAGGATTGATGAGTTTCGGCATAAAAATGTTGAGGTGATGGCCTGTTCGGTGGACTCGAAGTTTTCTCACCACGCCTGGTTGAATACTCCGCGCAGTCAGGGGGGAATTCAGGGTGTGACCTATACGTTGCTCTCCGATATCAACAAGGAAGCTGCGAAGGCTTATGATGTTCTTGCTGAAGCAGAGGGGGTTTCATATAGAGGACTTTTCCTGATCGATCGTGAAGGTATTGTTCGTTACCAGGTTGTCAACGATCTCGGTCTTGGTCGAAATGTCGATGAGGTGCTCCGGATGGTCGAAGCGCTGCAGTTTACAGAAGAGTTCGGTGAGGTATGCCCGGCTAACTGGCATAAAGGCGCCAGGACCATGAAGCCGACAGATGAAGGTCTCAAAGAGTATTTCAAGTCAGAATAGGTCTGCCGTGTCTGTTTGATGCACATGGTGCGTGCAAAAACGCTAAAGCCTGTTTCCCTCTGAAGGAAACGGGCTTTAGCGTTTTGAGCGGTCAGTAGGCCTTTGCGAAAATGACTTTCCGGGACGAAGGTTTACCGCTGTAGATGCACGTTCCTGGCTGATCCATGCCATATCGCAGAACCATCTCCGGGTCGGCGGGCATCACGCGGATGGTTGCTTTTGTCTCTTCCTTGATTTTTGCTTCTGTCTCGTCGGTTCCATCCCAGTGTGCAACGAGAAAGCCGTTATCGATGTTTGCTTTGAATTCACTGTAGGAGCTGACCTCTAACGTATGTTCTTCCCGGAAGGAGAGGGCTCGATTGAAGAGGTTTGTCTGAATGGACTCGAGCAGCGAATTGATTTGATCTGCAAGTGACCTGTCCAGCTGCAGTTTTGACTTCTCTCCGGTGTCGCGGCGGGCAGCGATGCAGGTGCTGCTCTGGATATCGCGGGGGCCGAGTTCCAGACGGACGGGAATGCCCTGCAGTTCGTATTCGGCGAATTTCCAGCCGGGCGAGTTCTGATCACTGTCATCCACAAAAGCGGCAATGCCTTTCTGGTTCAGTTCAGCGGCTATGGAACGGGCTTTTTCTATGACAGCGCTGATATCACCTTTGAGGATCGGGATGATGACCACCTGGCGCGTGGCGAGTTTCGGAGGAAGAACCAGTCCCCTGTCATCGGAGTGGGCCATGATGAGGGCACCGATGAGGCGGGTTGATACGCCCCAGCTGGTTGCCCAGACATATTCAAGAGCGCCTTCTTTCGATTGGAATCTGCAGTCGAACGCTTTTGCGAAGTTCTGCCCGAGATTGTGAGATGTTCCTGCCTGCAGGGCTTTTTTGTCCTGCATCATCGCTTCTATACACCAGGTTTCCACCGCACCGGCAAATTTTTCACTTTCTGTTTTCCGGCCCATGATGACCGGCAGCGCCATATACTCTTCGGCAAAGGTTTTGTAGACATTGATCATGCGCAGCACTTCCTCCTGAGCTTCGGTACTGGTGGCGTGAGCGGTGTGGCCTTCCTGCCAGAGAAATTCGGTGGTTCTCAGGAAGAGGCGGGTTCTCATTTCCCAACGGACGACATTTGCCCACTGGTTGATGAGGATCGGCAGGTCGCGGTAGGACTGGATCCACTTTTTATATGACGACCATATAATGGTTTCCGAGGTTGGTCGTACATAGAGATTTTCGGCGAGCTGTTCGCCTCCGCCATGGGTTACGACAGCGCATTCCGGCGCAAATCCTTCAATGTGTTCGGCCTCTTTTTTGATGAAGCTTTCAGGTATGAAAAGGGGAAAGTAGGCATTGACATGGCCGGTTGCCTTGAACATTGCATCAAGCGCCGCCTGCATTTTTTCCCAGATTGCATAGCCGTTGGGACGAATGATCATGCAGCCTCTGACATCGGAATAATCCGCGAGCTTTGCTGATCGTACAAGGTCGATGTACCACTGTGAATAATCGGTTTCCCGTAATGTTATTTTTTCTGCCACGTCCCTGAAAGATTTAAACGGTTGAAAAGAAGCAAGGCCGAAAATATACAACCTCTGTCGGAGGTTTCAAATCGGAGAGTGCCGATATCAGAGGTGCCGGGTTCGCGGCGCTGAAAAGGGGCTGCGAACCAGAGAATTACTCTTCGAATGATTTGATTTTCTCCATCAGGTCTTTCAGGTGTTCTTTCTGTCGGTTGTTGAGCGGCTGTTGCGGATCGGTGATTTCCTGGTACCCCTGCGGGATTTCGAATTCTGTGGACTCGAGCGGTGCGGGTTGAAGGGATGCGATCTGCATGGTCATTGTGCCGCTTTCATTCTCCTGAATTATTTTTACCGGAAAGCCGTCAATGCCCTGACTGGCAAGTTTTGTTGACAGCACGGTATTCGACAGCCTCGGGTTCTGGGACTGAAGCAGGCGGAATGTCTCGAAATCGCCTATGTCGCGTGTCAGCCACATTTCTATTTTTTCTGTGCTGCTGAAGAGGCGGACGTGCTCACAGTCGTAGCCGTTGATTGTTGTTTTGCCTGCTTTTTCGATCCTGTAATCACTATCGAAATCGACGAGCGTTGCGTTTTCAAGGGCGGTCTGCAGATTGATCCGGCTGTAGGTTCCTGCCTTGTGGTTGATAAGAATTGCTTCGTCGGGTGTCGACTTTCGGGTGATGACGGTTGTACGAAGCGGTTCGGGAATTTTATCCAGCTGAGAAGTCATATCCATTCGCTGGGCCTTGGTACCGAAGAAATAAACGATATCAGACGTTCCGTTGGGCATTGTCAGATCCATATCGATGATGCCGGTGAATGCGCCATAGGCGTTGAGTGATACCGTGCTTGAACACATAAGGGTCGTTGCGAGAGCTAACAGTCGTTTTTTCATGGTACTTCGTAGAGTTGAGTCGTTCTGTAACAGTCTGTAAAGGCATAGTAAGCTAATGAATTTTTTTCTCAATTATGAGATCTCCCTTCCAACTCTCTCAGCGGCAGGAGGAGCTTTGCTGTTTTGTTTTTGCTACTGATACATTATCATGTACATCTACGGGATTTGAAGGTGGAAAACGGTCCTGGGGGGCGTAGGGCAACGATGGGTAATGAACGGGTGATCCACCTCAAACTGATTATTATATCATGCAGCAAGCAGACAAAGAGTGGAAGAGTATAGAGCTTCTTCAGACCACGACAGCCTTTTTTGAGGAGAAGCAGGTCAGCGAGGCACGCTTAAGTGCTGAGCTGCTGCTGTGCCATGTGCTCAAGGCGAACCGTCTGCAGCTCTATCTTCAGCACAGTCGTCCGGTCTATCCGGATGAGCTTGATGCATACCGGGCGTTGTGCAGGAAGCGCCTTCAGGGCTGGCCTGTGCAGTACCTTACCGGAGAACAGTACTTTTACGGCCGAGTGTTCAAGGTTGATCCCCGTGTGCTTATTCCAAGACCCGAAACGGAGCTGGTGGTGGAGCATGCCATCGAGCGTCTTCGGGGTTGCGGCGGAGAGGGCAGCCAGCTGTCAATTCTCGATATAGGAACCGGCAGCGGCTGTATCGCTGTGACGGCGGCGCTTCAATTGCCCGGTGCCAGGATTACGGCGATTGACTGTTCAGCCGAGGCCCTTGATGTTGCCAGAGAGAACGCCAGAAGCTACGGGGTTGAGACGAGGATCCGGTTTCTTCAGGCAGATATGCTTGCTCCGGAATTTCTTGAGGACGATGAGGCGGCCTATGATCTGATCATTGCAAATCCGCCCTATATTCCTGATTCGGAGTGGGATGATCTGCAGGCAGAGGTTCGGGAACATGAGCCAAGGGTGGCCTTGACCACTGCCAGCGGTCTGGAGTGCTATCGAGCAGTTGCCGCCAGAGCACCGAGCCTTCTCTGCCAAAGCGGTATCTTGTGTTTTGAACTGCATGCCGAGGGCGCCGGGGCAGTTTCTGTTCTTATGAAAGAGAACGGGTTTGGCGATATTCTGCTGCACAAAGATTACGGTGGTTATGACAGAATACTCTCGGCAATTCGGGGAGGGTTATAGAAAGGAGAGCTGTGATAAAGAACGGATTGCAATTTATTGTTCTGCGTATGTGTTTACAATGGAAAAATAATGGTTCCCCACTGCTGCAACAGGTTCTTTTTTTGTAAATTGGCTCTATTTTGAGCGTTGGCGTGTGTTTGCAGCCACTCTCTATCAGGGAAGAGCAATCGATGAAAACTATTGATCTGACACCGCGGGAGCGGGAGGTGCTTGGTATCATCATACAGGCTTATGTTGTTTCAGCATCACCTGTAAGTTCCCGTTTTATAGCAAAAAATTATAATCTTGGACTTTCCGATGCTACCATCAGAAATGTGATGGCCGATCTGGAAGACGCAGGATTTATCAGTCAGCCCCATACCTCTGCCGGGAGGGTGCCGACTGATAAGGGCTATCGTTACTATGTGGATCTTATCATGATGGTTCAGGGGATCGATGATGATGAGAAACGCCATATCGACAGCAATCTCCGGCTTTTTACCATCGACAGGAAGGATTCGTCGGAAGTGCTTTTTGCCGCAGCCAAGGTTCTGGGCAGTATTTCGCAGCAGCTCAGTGTGGTGATGTCTCCGCGGCTTTCTCTTGGCGTTTTCGAGCGGCTCGACATGGTACTTTTGAGTTCTTCGAGAATTATGGTGATTTTGTCGATTCAGTCTCTGTTTGTCAAGACTATTGTCATGGAGCTTGATCTCGATGTTTCCCGCCGGCAGATCGAGATGGTTGTCGATCTGCTTAATCAGCGACTTTCCGGGCTGACGCTTGATGAGATCCGTACTTCCATTGCTGAGCGTCTTGCTGACTGTGATACCGATCAGGGCCTGCTGAACAGGATTGTTCGTTCAGCAGACGAACTCTTTGATGAGTCACCGGTGCTCGACAGGCTCTATATTGCAGGAGCCGAATACATTGTCAGCCAGCCTGAGTTCGATCAGCCGCAGAAGGTCAGGGATCTTATCTGTATGATTGAAGACAAAACCCGCATTGCCCGGATCGTTGATCTCGATGGTGTTGTTGTACCGCAGGTTATGACTGAGCGGGACGTGAGCATAACTATCGGCAGGGAGAATCCTGCATCGACTGAAGGAGATTTTACCGTTGTGACAACACCTTATTTTGTCGGCAACACCATGGGGCGTCTGGCTGTGCTCGGCCCGAAACGGATGGATTACGCTCGTGTTGTTCGGGTTGTCAATTATATGGCGGACCGTTTGTCAACCACATTTTCAGATGTCAATTAAATCGTATCAGCACAACTTATGAGTAAAAAAGCATCAATGCATAAAGAGGAAAAACATGAAAAGGGGCAGCATAAGCAGCCTGCAGATGAACAGCCTCTCGGCATAGACCCGGAAGTCTCTTCGGGCGAAGCATCCGAAGGAGCTTGTCAGGAGTCGGACGCAAAGGTTCAGGAACTCGAAAAGGCCCTCGAAGAGGCTCAGCAGCAGGCAGAGAAATATCGTGGTGAAATGATGCGTTTTGCCGCTGATTTCGAGAATTTCCGTAAACAGAAAGAGCGGGAGCTTCAAGCAGCAGGAACCCGGAGTATCGAGAATACCATCAGGGAACTGCTTCCTCTTGTCGACGATATGAAGAGGGTTATGGAGCATGCTCCCGATGATCTGGAGCAGTCCGGGGAGGCTCGTCCGTATTTGGAGGGTGTTGAACTGTTATGGAAGAATCTTCTGAAATGGTTTGAACGCAAAGGGGTGAAGCAAATCGAGGCTTGCGGACAGAAACTGGATGTGAATTTCCATGAAGCCATTACCCAGGTCGATCATCCGGACGCGGAGCCCGATACGGTGATCGAGGAGTATCAGACCGGCTATGTTATGGGCGATAAAGTGCTGCGGCACGCTAAAGTTATTGTTGCCAGATAAGAGAGATATATTGTTCTAACTTAAAGGATTTTTTTAAGAGAAGCGATGAAGAGAGATTACTACGAGGTTCTCGGCGTTGGACGTTCAGCAACCAAGGACGAGATCAAGAAGGCATATAGAAAGCTTGCCATGAAGTACCATCCGGACAAGAACCCGGATAACAGCGAAGCTGAAGAGAAATTCAAGGAAGCAAACGAGGCCTACGAGGTACTCAGCAATGACGATAAACGCAGGCGTTACGATCAGTTTGGACATGCAGGCGTTGGATCGTCGGCATCTTCACAGGGTGGTCCGTTTGGTGGCGGCGGTACTGGAGATTTAGGCGATATTTTCAGTGCATTCAACGATATGTTCGGCGGCGGGGCAAGAGGCGGCGGATCGCCTTTTGGTTTTGAGGATGTGTTTAGCGGCGGTGGCGGCAGACGTTCCCGTTCAGCCGGTGTTTCGGGCAGCGATCTGAAAATCCGTTTGAAACTTTCCCTTGAGGAGATTGCCAAAGGCGTTGAAAAAACGCTGAAGATCAAAAAGCAGGTGGCCTGTGATGTTTGTAACGGCACCGGATCGAAGACCGGGGAGCTTGAGACCTGCCCGACCTGCCAGGGAACAGGGGAGGTTCGTCAGGCATCGAAAACCATGTTTGGCCAGTTTGTCAATATTGCAGCCTGTCCTACATGCGGCGGTGAAGGCCGTGTGGTCAAGGAGCGCTGTACAGCATGCCACGGAGAAGGCATTAAACAGGGGGAAACCACTGTTAAGGTCAATATTCCTGCCGGTGTGGAAGATGGCAACTACCTTACCTTGAGAGGACAGGGAAATGCCGGCCCTCGCGGAGGGATGAACGGTGACCTTATTGTTGTCATTGAAGAGGTGGAACACAAAATTTTCGCCCGTCGGGGTGATGATGTTGTCTATAATCTTACGCTGAGTTACGCCGATATGGTCCTTGGTACCAAGGTTGATATACCGACGCTTGAGGGAAGGGTGAAAATGACGGTTCCCCCTGCAACACAGCCAAATACCGTGCTTCGTATCAGCGCTAAAGGGATTGGCCATCTTAAAGCCCCGGGAAGGGGAGATCATCTTGTCCGCGTCAATGTGTTCGTCCCAAAAGATCCGTCACATCAGGATAAAGAACTGCTGAAGGAGCTCAATAAATCTGTCCATATGGTCCCGGACGAAAAAAAAGAGCATGAGAAGGGCTTTTATGAAAAAGTGAAAGACATTTTCAGTTGAGCGTGATGCATGCCGAGCATAAAAAAAGCCCCGTTTTCCCGGGGCTTTTTTTATGCCTTTTTCAGATCAACCTCTTTCCATTTCTCCTTTTGCCTCTTCAACGACTTCCAGAGTAATCGTTGTATATCCCATCTCTTCGGCATATTCTTCCGTGATCGTTCTGATACGGTTCTGGAAAAAGGGCGGGATCATATCAAGCATTTCCAGTGCTTCGTCGGACCAGTGGAGAGATGCGTGACGGCTTGTCAGTGAGTCATCGTAATTTGACGTGATCTCATCGACAAATTCCGACAGCGCATGATCGTCGGTAAGCTGATGTGGCGCGAATACTTTTTCCGCCAGAATCTTGTTGCGCATCAGGTGAATTTTCATCTGAGGAAGGTACATCAGTGTTGCCATTGGTTCGGGACTTCCACACGTGAGAAAGAGTGCTATTTTTTTTCGTTTGATATACTTTTTCAGGTTGCTCTGAATCAATGCTCCAAGCAGTTCTGACGAAACCAGGAGATAGTATACCGGGGCTCCCATGATGACAACATCAAAATCCTGAATGAAACTGTAGTCTGCGGTTGCTTTGCACTTTGCTTTTTCTACATACGCACCTGTTTCGGCAAGCTTACGGCCAAGGGAGTCAATAAACCTGTCGGTTGATCCTCCCACGGAACGGGTATCGTAGAGGATAATGGCTTTCATCGGCTGGGAAGAGTTGGGCATAATCGGGGTTCAAATGGTTTTCTGCAAAAGTTATATATCCATTGATTTCATATAGGATAAGTATAACATATTGACTGATATTTCTCAATGGAAGGAGGTGGCGGGATGGCGATGTGCACCGGGAATAAAAAAAGGGGCCTCAAAGCCCCTTTTTTTATTGTGTTTCTGATAGAATCAGACGAAATGCGAGTAGATTTCCAGCAGGTCGATAACCCTGGTGGAGTAACCGAGTTCGTTGTCGTACCAGCCGACGACTTTAACCATGGTGCCGGTGGACATGGTGAGCAGTGAGTCGAAAATACAGGAGTTGGCATTGCCGACGATATCCTGTGAGACAATCGGATCGGTGCAGAATTCGAGAACCCCGCGCATGTTGCCTTCGGCAGCAGCTTGTATCGCAGCGTTAATTTCCTCTTTGGTTGCCGGTTTTTTCAGAATGACGGTAAGGTCGGTAACCGAGCCGTCCGGTACAGGGACCCGCATAGCCATGCCGTCGAGCCTTCCTGCCAGTTCAGGTACTACAAGGCCGATTGCTTTGGCCGCTCCGGTGCTTGTCGGTATGATCGAACTCATTGCGGTACGTGCCCTGCGAAGATCGCTGTGCGGAAGGTCGAGAATCCGCTGGTCGTTGGTGACAGCATGAACGGTGGTCATGAAGCCTTTTTCGATCCCGAAATTATCTTCAAGGACCTTTGCCATTGGAGCCAGGCAGTTGGTGGTGCAACTTGCATTGGAGATAATTTCCTCTTCGCCGGTGATGATGTCATCGTTGACACCGACAACAATGGTTGCATCCACTGCGTCTTTGGCCGGAGCGGAGATGATGACTTTTTTAGCGCCGGCTTCAAGGTGTTTGGCCGCTGCTGCGCGTTTGGTAAAAAGACCTGTCGATTCGACGACCAGATCAATGCCAAGCTCTTTCCACGGGAGCTGTGCCGGATCTTTTTCCGAACAGATGAGAATACTCTTTCCGTTGACGATCAGCTTGTCATCTTCGACACTGACCTCTGCGTTGAAGACGCCGTGCGTGGAATCGTATTTAAGGAGATGGGCAAGTGTTTTGGTGTCACACAGGTCGTTTATTGCCGTGATTTCAATTTTGTCATTTGCAAGTGCCTGGCGAAAAACAAGACGTCCGATACGTCCGAATCCGTTAATGCCGACTTTCACTTTTGTCATAATAACGCTGTCAGATTTTTTTCTGGAGAAAAACTATCAACAATGTCTGTTGAAAAACGTAGGCTTCCTTTCTGAAGGCCTACGCATGAAGATAAAATAACAAAAAGGAATATTTCAGGATTATTTATTAAAACTTTCGGCTAAAAGCGTTTTGAGATTGTCAAAACTTCCGTTGCTGAGCAGAATGATGACATCGTTCTGATTGATGGTTCGCTCGAGAAAACGGACGATATCAAGAGGATACTGTTCAATGTTCAGTCCTGCCGCAAATGCAGCTTTTCCTTTGCCGGCGATCTTTTCGACGATCTGACGGGTGTCGAGACGTTCGTTTTCCGGGTAGCGTTCGGGCCTGTGCACTTTCCCGAGAACGACAATATCGGCGCTGTCAAAACAGGAGCTGAACTCCTCCTGAAAGGTGTTTCGGGTACTGGTATTGGATCGCGGTTCAAAACAGGCAATGATTCTTCTGGATGGAAATCTCTGGCGAAGCGCATCAAGCGTTGCTTTGATGGCCGTGGGATGATGAGCAAAATCATCGATAAGGGTTATGTTGCCGGGAAAATCTCCAATAACTTCCATCCGGCGTTTCGGCCCTTTGAAGTGCCTGAGGGCTTCGGCGATGACGGGCAGTTGGATATCGGCCTGGCTTGCGGAGCCAATCGCAGCGAGGGTGTTGAGGATATTGTGTGTTCCGAATAGCGGGATTTCGAGGTTGCCAACGGGAATTTGATTGTGAAGGAGCTCGAACGCTGTTCTCTCTCCATTGGCCTCTATATTGCGGGCCGACCAGTCACAGGATTTATCAAGGCCGAAGCGCTCAACCCTGCAGAACGCTTTGCTGGCTATATCGAGCGCCACGGCATCGTGCCCATTGCAGAGCAGAAGCCCTTCGGACGGCACAAGGTTGACAAAGTGCCTGAATGAGCGTTTGATATCCTCAATGGAGTTGAAGATATCGGCATGGTCGAACTCAATGTTGTTGATGATGGCGATATCCGGCCGGTAGTGCATGAATTTGCTGCGCTTATCAAAAAACGCACTGTCATATTCGTCTCCTTCCGTGATGAACCACCCATTGTTTTTTTTGCCGGCCGAGGCTCTGCAGCCTGCTCCGAAATTTTCAGCGATTCCCCCGATCAGAAAACCAGGTTGATACGAGGCGTATTCGAACAGCCATGCAATGAGCGATGTCGTCGTTGTTTTTCCGTGAGTTCCGGTGACGACAACCGATGTGTTTGCGTCAATGAGCAGTGTGCGGACGATTTCAGGCATCGAGGTCATGGGCAGATGCCGGTTGAGTGCATATTCAAGCTCAGGGTTTCCTCTGCTCACGGCATTGCCAACGACGATGGCGTCAGGCTCTGTCTCTGCGAGATGTTCGGCATCGAAGCCTTCATGGCAGGTGATGGCATGGTCGTAGAGGTAGTCGCTCATGGGCGGATAGAGTGATGTGTCTGAACCGCTGACCATGTAGCCCGCCTGACAAAGGGCGACAGCGACGGAGGCCATGGCTGTTCCGCCAATACCGATAAAGTAGATCGAAGAACCTGGTTTCATATTGGTCATGCGCTTTTAGGGCTTGTTTCAAGCTTGTGCGGAGCTTTGATGCGCACATAGATGCTGTAGACTACCAGTAAGGCATTGATAATCCCTACAATGACAAAAGGTGTTTTTGGGCTTATGCCGTCAAACATTCGTCCGCCGACCGAAGCGATAAGCAGAATCCCAATAGCTCCACTGATATTGAATGCGCCGATTACCGAACCTCGTGTCGCTTTAGGGGCTTCCTGACCGATCAGTGACTGGGCGCCGAGGAAAACGCTGATCTGTCCGATTCCCATGAGAATAAAGACCAGATAGCCGATATTTTGAAACGGGTGATCAAGCACAAGAACCGACAGATTGCCGATCATGGCCAGAAACATGCAGAATCCGAGTGCGCTGACCCGGTTGAAACGGTCAATGACCGGGCCGATCAGAGGCGCCCAGAGCAGTGCTGCTACCTGAGTGATGATGAAAATAGTTGTCCCTTTTCTGAATGCTTCGCCGGACTCCATACCCATAGCCAGGCCAGCGGTAATTCCCCAGAGACTGATGAACGTTCCGTTGATGGACTGATCGCCTCGTGCAATAAACGCAGCTGTATAGGAGAGCATAATTCGCGGATTTTTGGCTGCGACGAGTCCGCTTTGCAAAAGCGTTTTGAGCGCAGGACGTTCTTCTTCGGTGACAGGGGTTCCCTTTTTCAGGCCGATGGCGCAGATGACTGCCGCAAGGACTGCCAGAGCCGCAATCGAGAAGTGAGTTATAAAGCCTGCCTGGATTGCGTCGACTCCTTTTATGGTGAGCATTTCGGGAAGGGATCCGAAAAACTGGTTGGTGATGACAATTCCAAGCCCGTTAAGGAGACCGACGATCGCTACCATTTTGCCTCGTGACCGGTCTGCGGGGTAGTCGACAAGCACTGTCGAGAGTGATCCGGCTATGGCAACAACGGCAAGAGCATAGATGATGCGATAGAGCATCATATCGTTAACTGACGAAGCGAAAGGGTAGAGGATATAGGTTGCGGCGATGAGCAGGAACCCTGCCACATAGACAGGCTTTCTTCCTATACGGTCCATGAGAATGCCGGCAGGAATAAAAAATACCAGCGTAATCAGTTCTGTCAGAAAGACCAGGTCGCCGCTGATTGCTCCCTGCTCAGACACCGGGATGTTGAGATGGACATTGAGAATGTAGGTCTGGCCTATCGAGAGAAAGGTGATGAAGCCGATGGAAAAAAATGCGGCATAGAAAAACGTCCAGGCATGGCTGCGATGTATGGTCGGTGCCAGCTCGATGGGCCCGATTCTCTTTGGGGAGGCATTATTGTTCATGATGGTCTGTCTGGTTCATACTCTCTTTTGTTCTGGCGTTTCGGATGAATGCCGAATAATGTTCAATGGAGAATGCCGTCTTCCATGCTCAGACAACGGTCGGCTGTCGCTGCATATTCCTCATTATGGGTAACGATGATGAATGAGGTTTTGTGTTCCTTGCTGAGTTTGGCAATCAAATCGTAGAGGATCCTGCTGTTTTTGCTGTCGAGGTTGCCGCTTGGTTCATCGGCAAGGACCATCATAGGGGAGTTCATCAATGCTCTGGCGATAGCTACTCTCTGCTGCTCTCCTCCCGACAGCTCCGAAGGGAGGTGGCTGAGGCGGTTGCCGAGTCCAAGGCTCTGGAGCAGTTCTTCAGCTTTTTCAATCGCAGGTTTGAGCTTTCCCGTCGCAATGAATTCAGGCATTGCGACGTTTTCGGCCGCGGAGAAGTCTGAGAGCAGATGATGAAACTGAAAGACAAAACCGATTTTGGTGTTCCTGAATGAGGCAAGGGCTTTGGGGTTGAGCGTAAAGCCTCCATTGCTGAGTATCGGCATACCGTTAAACATGATATCGCCGCTGTCGGGAGTATCGAGTGTCCCGAGCATGTTGAGCAGGGTTGTTTTGCCGCTGCCTGAAGCCCCAACAATGGTCACCATTTCACCTGCGGCGACGTTCAGGTTGACACCGCGCAGAATGGTGATGGTCTCCTGGCCGGGAATGGTATAGGTTTTGACAATCGATCGGGCTTCAAGCATGTATTCACGCTAAATGGTGGCAGAGACAAGAGACACAAAAAGGTGTAAATTTAACAGGAAAATGTTGAATCAAAAAGTCCTGATATTTTCCTGTTCAATTGAGGGGGGCCTCTTTTTGATTATCGTGAAACAAGTTCATGAGAGGTCCTCTTCTGCAATGCACCAGTTCAGCTTCTTACCTGTCCGTTTCCTTCAATGATCCATTTGTAGGTGCAGAGCTCCTTGAGTGCCATTGGCCCACGGGCATGAAGCTTCTGGGTGCTGATGCCGATTTCTGCACCCAGTCCGAACTGGGCGCCGTCGGTAAATGCAGTCGAGGTATTGGCGTAGACGACTGCTGCGTCGACCCGCTGGAGAAACGCGTCTCTGACCTCCGGATCTGTTGCGATAATGGCTTCACTGTGCATGGAGCTGTACCGGGAGATATGAGCGAGGGCCTCTTCAAGGTTTCCGACAGTTTTAACCGACATTTTGAGTGACAGGAATTCAGTTCCGAAATGCTTTTCTTCAGCTTTTTGCAGCAGTTCGGACGGATAGCGACCCAGAAGGGATGGATAGGCTTCCTCATCGGCGAAAATGATCACCTGTTTTTCTGCAAGAGGTTCAGCGATCGCAGCAAGATCATTCAGCCGGTCCCGGTGCATGATCAGTGTGTCGAGCGCATTGCAAACGCTGGGGCGCCGTGTCTTGGCGTTCAGGACGATTTGACGTCCCATGTCCAGCTCTCCGCTGGCGTCGAAATAGGTATGGACAATTCCTGCTCCGGTTTCAATGACGGGAACCGTTGAGTGGGTGCGGACATAATCGATAAGCTGCTGACTGCCTCTTGGAATGATAATATCGATTGAGCCGACAGCATTGAGCATGACTCCTGCCGCTTCACGTTCGGCAGGCAGCAGATAGATGGTCTCGGCGTTCATCCCGTTGTCGAGGAGGACCTCGTGAATAAGGTTCACAATGGCGATATTGGAGTCTCTGGCATCACTTCCTCCTTTTAGAACCGTGGCATTGCCGGATTTAAGGCAGAGGGCGAAGACATCGAAGGTTACATTAGGCCGTGATTCATAGATGATGCCGATGACACCGAGAGGGACGGTTTGTCTGCGAAGTTCCAGGCCGTTGGGCAGCGTGCGTTGTTCCAGAATCCGTCCCGTTGGAGCGGGGAGGGTAACGACATTTTCTATATCGGCTGCAATTGCCTTCAGGCGTTCTTCGGTAAGCAGCAGGCGATCGTACTTCGGATCGTTTGGATCCATCCTGTCGAGATCTTTCTGATTTGCTTCGATGATGATGGGGGCGCGTTCGGCAATCCGTCCGGCAAGATCAAGAAGAATCCCGTTGATCTCTTTCTCAGAACGTGTTGCCAGCAGGCGGCTTGCTTCTCTGACATGGACAAGGTTGTCAAGGATCGTGTCTTTCATGGTCATGGTGTTCAGAACGGTATGATTTCAGATGTTGATATAGAGGTAATCGTAGTGGATAAGAGGCTTTTCTCCGGTTTTGCCCAAAAGCTCTCTGGTTTTTTCCGAGCTGTAACGGGCCATGCCATAGCCTATGATTTCTCCATTTTCAGTACAGATTTTAATGATGTCACCTTTGTAGAAGGCACCCTTTACCGATTCAATGCCTACAGGCAGCAGGCTGTTGGCTTCAGTTGGAGAACGAAGGGCTTTTTCCGCGCCGGCGTTGATCGTTACAGCGCCTTTTTCCATTCCTTCACTATGAGCGAGCCAACGTTTTCGGCCGTGTGTAGGTTTTTTTGCCAGGAATTTCGTGCCGACAGACTTTCCTGAGACAATATCGTAAAGAATGCCGGGAGTACGGCCGTTTGCGATATGGACGGAGATGCCGAAGCCTGCAAGTTTCCGGGCGATATGACATTTAGTGAGCATGCCGCCTCTGCCGAATTCGGATTTTCCAGGCTGAATAAATTTATGAAAACGGGTGTCCTCAGGATCGATTTGCGGAATGACTTCGGGGTTATCCTTTTTTTTGGAAAGGTCGAAAAGGCCATCGACGTGCGACAGGATGATATGGGCGTCAACCTGCATCATCGATGCGATCAGTCCTGAGAGCTCATCGTTGTCGGTAAACATGAGCTCGGTGACCGACACGGCATCGTTTTCATTGATGACGGGAATGACAGATTGCTCTATCAGCGATGAAAAACAGGTGCGCATGTTGAGATAGTGCTGACGGTCGCGAAAGTCGCTTTTGGTGACCAGAATCTGTGCCGTCGTGACCCCGTGACGGGCGAAGAGATCTGCGTAGGTGTTAATCAGTTTGATCTGGCCCGTAGACGAGAGCACCTGCCTTCTTGCAACCGGCGGCAAGCCGACTGGAAGCGTGATGATCGAACGGCCTGCTCCTACAGCCCCGGAGGAGACAAGGAGGACTTCTATGCCCTGGTTGCAGAGACGGGCGATCTGTGTGGTGAGCTGATCAAGAATGTCGAGGTTCAGCTTGCCGTCTGCATTGGTGATGACGTTCGTACCGACCTTGACGACTATTTTCCTGTACACAGGATCTGAAATAAACATGGGTTTTCGATGCGCTTACAGACTGATAATGTTGACGATGCTGATGATGCAGGACGTCCTGAGCAGTGAGCTTCAGTGCGTTTCAAAAATACAAATAAAACCTTCCCGGTCAACGCCAGAGAGCGCTTTGCGCAAGCGTCAGGCGGACTTTTCCTGTTCTTCGCGATTGCTGTGGCGGCTCTGATAGTAGTAGACGAATCCGGACATCAGCAGGTTGCTGCCGAGTATGACGCTGAAAACAACCGGCAGGAGCTGATCAGAGGGAGTGATCTTTGCATCGATGACAAGAAATGCCATGACGGCTGTCGCAAGACCTCTCGGGATGAGCCCGAGGGTCGAAGAGGTATGGGCGCTTCTGAGCGAGGGGGAGAGCGGTCTGACCATCGTGACGGTGGCGTAACGGCTGATAAGAAAAATTGCAAGTATTGTGCCTGCCGTTGAGAGCACGTTTGGCGTGAAAAGCGTGAAGTTGAAAAGCAGGCCGATGAAGACAAAGAAGAATGTCCGGACGAGAAATGTCAGTTCTGCGTTGATTTTTTTGACTACCTCGTCCAGTTCGAAGTTGGTGACGTTGATGGTGCTGTTCATCCTTGCCATCAGATTCTGGGTTTTGGTTGCCAGATGTTTGCCGTTACCAAGAAGAATGCCGAACGCGAGGACCGTGATGGCTGGTTCTCCGCCAAGAAATGCCGTCAGGGTATAGAGGAGCAGAACAACGCCGAGCGTCAGCATGTAGGCGAGGTTCTGGCGACTGAAATAGCCCATGAACCTGCTCCAGATAATTCCGCTCAGCAGCGCAAGAACAATTGAAATACCAATGCTGGCAGAGATGTGCTGAACAATCAGGCGCGGGTCGAAATGTCCCGGCTCGCGGAGGATATTGATCATGATGATGACCGAAATGACGGTCAGGACTTCGCTTATAACCGCCTCAAGCGTGAGCAGGGTTTTAAGGTTTTTAGTGATGGAAAGCCGTGAAAGGATAGGGAGAATAACGGCAGGGCTGGTTCCCGAAAAAATGAATCCGTAGAGCAGAGCCTGAGACATATCCATCTGCAGCTGGATAAGGCAGACTGCAGTAATACCTGCGCAGCTGAGTATAAAGGACAGAAACCCCAGCAGCAGGGCTGAAGAGAACTGCCTGATAACAAGATCGAATTCAAGATCCAGTCCGCCTTCGAACAGAATAAGGATGAGCGCAAACGTCCCGAAATAGGGGGCGATTTCAAAAAAGATATCACTGGTGAAAATATTGGTGACGGGGCCCAGGATAATCCCTGCCAGCATAAGGATGACCGGCGTAGGGATTTTGGATTTGGCGAACAGAAAGTCGCCAACTACACCTAAAACTATAATTCCGCCGATGAGAGCGGCAAACAGAGAGACTTCCATAATCGGTTAGCTGTCAATGGGGTTTTCAATGGCCGCAACGGCCATATTCAGTGCTTTTCAGCAATTGCCTTGAGATTGCATTTCCCCTTTTTCCCTTCGCTCTGGCATTTTGCGAAAACCTGCAGGCTGAAACTGCCGAGCGAGAAGCCGTTCTGTTCGCAAAGGGTGTCGAGAATCCTGTTGAGTTCGTCACTGTGCACCTCGACGACGCGATCGCACTGTTCACAGATGATGTGGAGATGGTTGCCTACTCCATATGATTTCTCGTAGTGCGTGTGCTTGTGGCCCAGATCAATTTTGTTGACAAGATGAAACTTGAAGAGCAGGTCAAGGGTGTGATAGACTGTCGCTCTCGATATGCTGATATTCTTCTTCTTGAGACGGACAAAAATTTCATCTGCGTCAAGATGGCTGTCAGATTCATAGATTTCTCTCAGAACGGTAAGACGTTCCTGAGTACAGCGATAGCCTTCTTCTTTCATCGATGCCTTGAAGATTGATTCGGCCTGTCTGGCCTGTTCATGGCGTTCTCTGGTATTTTTTTTTCTGTTTTGAGTCAACATAGTTCTTCGTGCTCTTGCTTTCCGACATTGGAGCTTCTGCTGTGTGGTGCAGGAAAACCAATGTCCTGTTCTGGCCGTCTGCAGCGCTTCGCCAGAAACCGGTGATGCGTTCGTGGTTTGTTGTTCTCCTGCTCCTGATGCGGTTGCTCTATCGGATATTGTTGTCCAGCAGTCTGTCCTGGATGTTTTGTGACAATTTCGTGTGCAGGTGCTCGATCTGCTGGATTTTCTGGGTGTTTGCCCGTAACTTGAAGCCGTATTTGCCGTTGAGGTTTTCCGCCCTGCTGACAACAGGCTTGGGATCAAGCATGATCCCTTCTGTTGCGAGGGCTGCTTCGACGATTTTCTGTCTCAGAACCTCGGTTTTGATGTTCTCTTTGAGATGAAAGACAACCTCGATTGTCAGGTGCCCGTTTTTCTGGATAGATTCGGTATAATTTACGATTTTTGAATGAAACACCTGACTGTTGGGTATTATGACGATCTCGTTGCAGACGTTGCGTATTCTTGTGATCAGAAGGCCTTTGTATATGATTTCCCCTTTGATCGCCCCTATCTGAACATGGTCTCCAAGTCTGAACGAACCGGTGTAGTTGAGCATGATGCTGCTGATGACGTTCTTGACACTTGGTACCGCACTCAGAGAGAATGTCAGGCCGAAAATGATGACGATGACAATTGATGCCTGGTTTTTGAAGAGCGGCAGCGATGCAAAGAGCAGAAAAGCAAGGAGAAAATAGAGGATGATTTTGACGATTTTTCTGGTCGGTTCAGCCCACTCCCGCTCGAAGCCGACGAATTTCAGCTCCCCTTTATCGATGTTGTGAAAGACGACATCACTGAATTTTCCGAGATAGCGGATGATGGTAATCAGAATGAGGACGGCTATTCCATTAGGAATGAGCGCGACAAACTCACTGATGAGCTTCTTGCCTGGTTGGAGCACGAATTCCAGAAGGTTTGTCGACAGATCGCTGGTCCACGGGAAAAAGCTGAAGACGGTTGCCAGGTAGGCGTATATCAGGAGAATCTTGAGGAACAGTTCCGTGACACGGCTGAACCAGCCAAACCCTGCAGCGAGGTGATCGGGTGAAAGCAACTGAATCAGCTTGCTTTCACTGTTGGTTCTGTGATGGAGCCTGAGTTTCTGTATCCATCCATCGAGAAAGGTGAAGAAGCTGTTCAGATAGTGCCAGACGACGGTCAGGGCCAGAAACAGTGCGATAGACTTCAGAAGGCTGAACAGGATACTTTTTCCGCTGGATTCTTCACGTAACCTGGTCGTTTGCAGGATGATTTTCTTCAGAACGGTAATGGCAAGTTCCTGACGGCTCATCGATTCTTTTTCGGCGTCAATATCACTGAAGGCTGCAATGATTTCTTCCGGTGTCCGGATTGCTGAAAGCGTATCTCCCTCGGCGATGGTAAGTGAATCGACGGGTATGGCTGAACGGAAAAATTTATCGAGCAGTCTCGAGGTCTGCTCCGCACGCTCTTCTACCGGGATAGCACCGATCGGATCATAGAGCCTGAAAAGCTCCTGGTTGTTAAAAATAACCGGAGATCCCTGCTGCACGCCCAGAGAGTCAGAAAATGCACTCACGACTTCCTTGTCGCTGACACGTGCAGGTTCGGGCATTTGTATTGCGCTGGTATCGCCAGCCTGCTCTTCTCCCGGAGAGTCCATGAGGGTTTGCTGCACAGAATCGACCGTAGCAAAAAGCGCCTGAGCCTGAACCATAAAGATCAGGCTGAGGAGGAGTGAGCGGTAGAGCGTTATAAATGGCTTGTTCATTATCAATTGAATTTCTTCTGTTTTGTTGTCCGGATAGTCGTGCTGTTCTCCTCAAATGTTTCTCAGGGGGTTGAGGCTGATCCTTCATCCGAAATCACTGGTTTCAGGAGGTACTCAACAGCACAAGTCAAGAAAGCGTGTCAAGGTCTCGTCTGATGGACCTTTATTTATATCGAATGTAGTTAAAATCGGGATGATATTGCTTATCAAGTCAAAAAGATGACAATCGCTCACTTGCTGTTGACGTTTTTTTATTGGTGGCAGAGCGCCTGCAGCCTGCTCTGCTCCTTTCTTTTCGATTGTCTCTAACGCACTAAGATATTGAGGTTTTACACAATTTGAAACCATTGTATCAGGTTATATATTACCCGCGGCTTTAGGTCTCGTGCGCTATCGGGCATCTCTCTGCGGGGCAACTTTTTGGCGGCTGCTCCGGTTACTTAACAAAAACGATTATGATATTACCTATAACAATATACAGTGACGAAGTTCTTCGACGTAAGGCAAAGCCTCTCAAGGGCATTGACACATCTCACGAGGAATTGATCGGCAATATGATAGAGTCTATGCGCAATGCATCAGGCATTGGTCTTGCAGCGCCTCAAATAGGCCTTTCCATGAGGCTTCTCATCGTCGATCTCTCTCCGGTACAGGGGTATGAAAATGCAGAGCCGATGGTGGTGATCAATCCTCATATTCTGGCTGTAAAGGGCTATAATGCTATGGAAGAGGGGTGCTTGAGTATTCCTGATATTCATGCCGATGTCGTCAGGCCTTCGTCGATTCAGCTTAAGTACCGTAATGAGCATTTCGAGGAGAGAGTTGATGAGTTTTCCGCTTTGATGGCCAGGGTGCTTCAGCATGAAATCGATCATCTCGATGGCACTCTTTTCGTTGATAAGCTGCAGCGCCGTGACCGGCGCAAAGTCCAGAAATCACTGGAGGATATTGCGGCAGGAAAGGTGCATACCACCTATCCCGTGGCGGAAATCAATCAGGGTGCCAAGGCTTCCTGAGAGTTTTTTTCAGTGTTAATGGAGACAAAGAGAGGCTCATGCGAATTATTTTTATGGGAACTCCTGATTTTGCCGTTCCATCGTTGAAGGCTATTGCTGCTATGGACGGGGATTTCGAGGTTCAGCTGGTTGTCACAGGGAAAGACAAGCCAAGGCGAAGCAAGCGATCTGAACCGGAACCCACGCCGGTTAAAAAAGCAGCCAGAGAGCTCGGAATACCTGTTATGGAGGTCGATGATGTCAAGGATGAGCGTTTTGTCGATACAGTAGCCCGTTACCGGCCCGATGTTCTTGTCGTTGCCGCTTTCAGGATTCTTCCTCCCGCCGTCTATGAACAGGCCAGGCTGGGCGCATTCAATCTTCATGCATCCATTCTTCCTCGCTACCGGGGCGCAGCTCCGGTGAACTGGGCGATTATTAACGGCGAGCGGGAGAGTGGTGTGACAACGTTTTTTCTTCGGAAATCGGTCGATACAGGCAACATGATTCTGCAGGAAAAAACCCCTGTCTATCCCGAAGAAAATGCCGGAGAGCTGGCGGCAAGACTTGCAGAGATCGGGGCAGGCGTTGTTGTTAAGACGCTTGAGCTGATCCGCGATGGTCGCGTGGAGCCGTTATTGCAGAACGACACTCTGGCAACCAGAGCGCCGAAACTCTCGACGGAAAATACCAGGATCGACTGGGTACAGCCTGTCGACGCGCTCTGCGATTTTATTCGGGGCCTTGCGCCCCGTCCTGCTGCCTGGGCGATATTCAACCATAAGAAAGTTAAGATTTTCAAGGCATCTGTCGCTGATTTTCATCAGCCTGAAGCCGAAGAGCAGAGCGCTATTCCCGGTAGGATCGCCGTTGAGAATAACAGGCTTTTTGTTATGGGGCTTGATGGATGGATCGAAATTCTCTCCTTGCAGATGGAGGGTAAAAAAGTGATGCAGTCTCATGAGTTCTGCTGCGGGTTCCGCTGTGATGAGGAGTGTCCGGTATTTTCATAGATCGATCGCTGCCCCTTTACTGGGAAATCGGCTGAATTCGTTATATTCGTTCCTTGTTTTTTCTGATAGAATTTCTACGTAATTAAATACACGGTTTATGCCATCGAGCAGCACGGATGTTGATGCTATAAGGAATTTTTGTATTATCGCTCATATTGATCACGGCAAGTCAACGCTCGCTGACAGATTGCTGGAAGTGACCGGTACTCTTCAGCATAATCAGATGACCGCCCAGGTTCTCGATGATATGGATCTGGAGCGTGAGCGCGGGATCACCATTAAAAGTCATGCGATCCAGATGCATCACAAGGCCGGCGACGGCAGGGCCTATATTCTCAACCTGATCGATACCCCTGGTCATGTCGATTTCAGTTATGAGGTTTCCCGTTCTCTTGCTGCCTGCGAAGGAGCTCTGCTTGTGGTCGACGCTACACAGGGCGTTGAGGCTCAGACCATAGCCAATCTCTACCTGGCTGTCGAAGCTGGACTTGAAATTATTCCGGTCATCAATAAAATCGATCTTCCTTCCGCTGATGTCGAGGGCGTCGCGCAGCAGATCATCGATCTGATCGGTGTTGACCGGGAAGAGATTGTTGAAGTGTCCGCCAAAGCAGGTATTGGTATTGATTCGCTGCTTGATGCTGTTATCAGCCGCGTTCCGGCACCGGCAGATCATCGCAGTATGCCTCTTCGCGCCCTGATTTTCGACTCTGTGTTCGATGCATACCGGGGTGCGGTCGTCTATCTGAGAATTGTCGATGGCGTGCTTCGCAAAGGCGATCGGGTCAGGTTTTTCGCGAATGACAAAATTTTCGTGGCTGACGAAATAGGAACTATGGGTTTGAAGCGCCAGCCGAACACGATGCTTGAAGCAGGCAATGTCGGCTATCTGATCTGTTCTATCAAGGATGTGAAGGATGCCAAGGTCGGCGATACTGTTACCCTTGCCGACAATTCTGCCAAAGAGAGGCTTTCCGGCTATAAGGACGTTAAGCCTATGGTGTTCAGCGGTCTCTATCCTGTCGACTCAGACGAGTTCGAAGATCTTCGCGAGTCCCTCGAAAAGCTCTCTCTCAACGACGCTTCGCTTGTCTATACTCCGGAAACCTCTGCCGCGCTCGGTTTCGGGTTCCGGTGCGGATTTCTGGGCCTTCTTCACATGGAGATTATCCAGGAACGGCTCGAACGGGAGTATAAGGTCAATATCATTACGACTGTCCCGAACGTGGAATATCGCGTTCTCAGGACAAACGGCGAAACCATTCTTGTCGACAATCCTTCGAAAATGCCTGAGGCCGGCCTTATCAGCGAAGTCGAGGAGCCCTATGTCAGGATTCAGATTATCACCATGGCCGATTATATTGGTAATGTTATGAAGCTTTCCATGGAGCGTCGGGGCGAGTACAAGAATACCGATTATCTCGATACGTTGAGGGTCAACCTGCATTTTGAATTTCCTCTTGCCGAGATCGTTTTTGATTTTCATGACAAGCTTAAATCGGTCTCAAAAGGATATGCTTCAATGGATTACGAGTATATCGGGTATCGTCGTTCCGATCTGGTGAAGCTCGATGTGCTGCTCAATGGTGAGCCGGTCGACGCGCTCTCGACGGTCGTTCACCGTTCGAAAGCCTACGAGTGGGGCCGAAAGCTCTGCCAGAAATTGAAAACCATTATTCCGAAACAGATGTATGAGGTCGCTATCCAGGCAGCGATCGGCAGCAGGGTCATATCCAGGGAAACAATTTCGGCTATTCGAAAGAATGTTCTTGCAAAGTGCTACGGTGGAGATATCAGCAGAAAAAGGAAGCTCCTTGAAAAGCAGAAGGAGGGCAAGAAACGAATGAAACAGGTCGGAAGGGTGGAAGTCCCTCAGGAAGCATTCCTTGCTGTTTTGAATATTGATGAATAACCGTTGATTTCAAAACGGGAGAATCGCGCCGGATGAGCCGGCGCGATTTTGTGTTATATGTTGTTGGAGGGCTATCGTTTCTTATGGTTTTTCCTGATTTTTTCATTGCTGATCCGCAAGGTAAACGGCAGAAGCATCGTCAAATAATCATCACAACAGAACACGTCGGGGCGGGATGATCCTCCTTCGTCTTGTTTGCTTAATACGAAAAGATCTTATGGCTGTAAAAATACAGAAAACAGGAAAGCAGCACTCCCGGGAGTGGTTTGAGGCGTTAATGATTGCGGCTGTTTTTGCTGCGATCATCAGGGTCTTCATTCTGGAGTCATACAGAATTCCAACCAGTTCTATGGAGAGTACTCTCCTTGCCGGCGATTTTCTGTTTGTCAACAAGTTTGTCTATGGTGCGAAAGTGCCTATGACCGATTATCGTCTGCCCGCAGTCGATACGGTTGAGCGCGGTGATATCATTGTTTTCAAATTCCCCAAAGATCGGTCGCTCAACTATATCAAGCGATGTGTAGCTCTTCCCGGTGATACGCTTGCGATTCGTGATCGTCAGCTTTTTGTCAACAATGCCGCAGTTCCTCTGCCCGAACATGCCCAGTTTCTCAATGAGATGGTCCCCGCCGGGCAGCCGGACCAACAGATTTTTCCAAGGTATTCCGATTTCAACAAGGATAACTACGGACCGCTCAGGATTCCCGCTCAAGGCGATGTGCTGGAGCTCAACCGCAATACCATTTACCTCTACGGTTCGCTTATTGCCGATGAGGGACACCGCGTGAGCGTTATGGGAGAGAGGATCATGATTGACGGGGTTCCTGCCACGAGCTATAGCGTGACACAGAACTATTATTTTGCCATGGGTGACAACCGGGATAACAGCCTTGACAGTCGTTACTGGGGCTTTCTGCCTGAAAAAGACATGATTGGTCAGGCATTGATGGTCTACTGGTCATGGGATCCGCATATTTCGCTGCTGAGCCCGATTGAAAAGATCGGCTCTATCCGCTGGAACCGGATGGCCCTGATGGTTCACTGAGGCGGGGCGTCGCCAGAATTGGCTTGCGTCAGTTGCGGGTTGAGCTTGAGCAGATGTGCAGAAATAACCCTGATTGACTGTGCTGCCTGTTTCCTGTTGAAGAACAGCGTACAGAGATGAGTGCAGGGAACCTGAAGTTCTTTGATCAGTATCGGTTCCAGCGGAGCAGATGGAGGGAATTGCCGTTTTGAGGGAATGAAGCTGAGCTGTTTCATGGTAATGGAGTTCAGCGTATAACCGCTCCTGATCGATGCAACCGACAGCTGCCATGTATGGCCGGTAGACCTGTTGAAGGTTTCCGATACATTTTTTTTGATGGTATTGTCGAGGTAGCTGTTTGTTATAAGAAAGAGGACAAGGTACCCTGCTGAAAACATGGTTCCCGGAGAGAGAAAAAGCGCCTTCAGCCAGTTGGCGAAGGTCAGTGCTGGGGGCTTCGTATCTGACATCTGCTTTGATGGTCCATAGAATCCGGAAGTATTGCAGTTCCTGTCCGGTTTCATGATACTAAATTTTCGCTATACATTTGCAACTGCACAAACCATTTGTCTTTTTCCATATCTATGTCGATATCAAGACAGAGCGAAACCTTTACGCTTCATCCTCTTATCAGCGCTGTCCATGCTGATACCGAAACCCCTGTTTCAGTCTATCTCAAGCTTCGTGAACCCTATTCCTGCCTTCTTGAGTCGGTTGAAGGAGAGGAGCAGCTTGCCCGTTTTTCTATTATTGCGATCGATCCTGTCGCTGTTCTTAAAGGGACGGTCAATGGGGATGTTTCTATAGACATCCGCGATAAGCGGTTTGAACGCCTGGCAGCGATTCCCGGTGAGTCGTCCGGTTTGCGCGATGCTGTCGACCGTTGTCTCGCTCTTTTTAAAAGCAGCGAATTTACGCCTGACGGTCCTGGCGCATCACGGATGATTACATCCGGAGCATTCGGTTATTTTGCCTACGACACCATGCATCTGGTAGAACGGATTCCTTCTGCCCAACTGCCCGATCCTGCCGATCTTCCTGACGTATGCCTCCTGTTATGCGATAAACTGGTTGTTTTCGACAATGTCAAGCGCAAGGTGTTTATCATCGTGAATTATCTCGATGAGGCTGATCGTCCGAGGGCTGAAAAAACCATGGCAGATATCAGGGCAAGGATGTTTAATCCCTTATCAGCCCGGGAGCTGATGCTTGTACCCGAAAAGCCTGAGCCGATTGTCTCTAATACCGAGCGGGAAGCCTATCTGGAGAAGATCCGGGTTGCCAAGGAGTACATTATGCAGGGGGATATTTTTCAGGTACAGGTTTCGCAGCGTCTCAAACGCCATCTCAATTCACGCCCGTTTGACGTTTACCGTATGCTGCGAACCATCAATCCTTCTCCATATCTCTATTATTTCGATATGGAGGAGTTCATGATTGTGGGTTCATCTCCTGAACTTCTGGTCAAGGTCGCCGATGATCACGACGGCAGAAGGATCGTCGACACCCGTCCGATTGCAGGAACCCGCCCGAGAGGTACGACATGGGAAGAAGACCAGCGTATCGAGAAAGAGCTTTTACGTGACGAAAAGGAGCTTGCCGAGCACTTGATGCTGATCGACTTGAGCCGTAACGATATCGGGCGGATAGCTAAAATCGGGACGGTTGAAACCAATGAGATGATGATCATCGAGCGCTATTCGCATGTGATGCATATTGTCAGCAACGTTCGGGGTGAGCTGCGTGACGAATTGACGCCGATGGACGCATTCTGGGCCTGCTTTCCTGCCGGAACCCTGACAGGTGCCCCTAAAGTCAGGGCTATGGAAATCATCTATGAACTGGAGCAGGAGAAACGCGGGCTTTATGGTGGAGCGGTCGGATTTATCGATTTCTGCGGGCAGCTTGAGACCGCTATTGCTATTCGTACCATGGTGGTTCGTGACGATACAGTCTATTTCCAGGCGGCCGGTGGTGTGGTTGCCGATTCTCTTGCCGAGAATGAATTCGACGAGACCATGAACAAAATGAGAGCGGGGCTCAGAACGCTCGAAGCGCTCGAGCATGTTTCAAACGATTGATGTGTAACGATTAATTCATTGAGAACCATGAAAAGAAAATATACCTACTTGTTTCTTGTGCTCGCCGGTGTGCTGGTTGGCGCGCTTGCTTTTTCTCATATTGATGTCGCTGTACCGGTTGCCGAGAAAAAGATCGCGGTCACGAGTTTTTCGAATGATGCTGCTGCGTCGCCGGGGGTCGAGCATCAGCCTATCCGTTCGCTGAAGGACCTGAACGAAGCATTTGTCCAGTTGGCTGAGTCTGCGACACCTTCCGTTGTGACGATTTTTACCGAAAAGACGGTCAACAGAAAAACCATTTCTCCGTTTGATCTTTTCGGCAGTCCCTTTGACGATTTTTTCAATGTTCCACGTGACAGGGGAGGGCAGAATGGATCCAAGGAGGTGCTCAGAGGACTCGGCTCAGGGGTGGTCGTCAGTGCGGATGGTTATATCCTTACCAACAACCATGTTGTCGATAATGCCGATGTGATCTACATTCGTACGTATGAAAATAATAAAGTGGCGGCCAAAGTGGTCGGCAAGGACCCGAAGACAGATCTGGCGGTTATCAAGGCTGACGTCAAAGGATTGAAGCCTATCGCTATCGGCGACAGTGACGCACTGAGGGTCGGTGAGTGGGTGATCGCTATTGGCAGTCCGCTCGGAGAGAACCTTGCCCGCACAGTAACGCAGGGTATTGTCAGCGCTAAAGGCCGCGCCAATGTCGGACTTGCTGATTATGAAGATTTTATTCAGACAGACGCTGCCATCAATCCCGGCAATTCCGGTGGTCCCCTGGTCAATATCAACGGTGAACTTGTCGGGATCAACACTGCTATTGCAAGTCGGACAGGTGGTTTTGAAGGGATCGGCTTTGCTGTTCCTTCGAATATGGCAAAAAAAGTGATGCAGTCGCTCATCAGCAACGGCAAGGTTACAAGAGGATGGCTGGGCGTCACCATTCAGGATGTCGATGAAAATATCGCCAAGGGGCTGCAGCTTGATCCGCCAGAGGGTGTTCTTGTCGGAACGGTTGTTGACGATGGTCCTGCTGCATCGGCAGGGGTGAAGACGGGAGATGTGATCATTGCCATCGATGGTAAAAAAGTGACCGATACCATTGAACTTCGTAACGGCATTGCAGAGACACCTCCGGGGACGACTGTAAAACTCAGGGTGTGGCGAAACGGGCAGGTAAAGCTCTTGAGCGTGCGGTTGAGCGAGCTTCCCGGAAAGGAGGAGGTTGCTGTCGAAGAGAAGGCTGAAATCACTGATCTCCTGGGTTTCAGTGTTTCGGAACTGACCTCCGAGCTGGCTTCACGATACAGGCTGAGTCGGGATAAGGGTGCTGTTCTTGTGACCGGTATCGATCCATCGAGCAAGGCGTATCGAGCTGGTTTGCGACAGGGAGATCTCATTCTTTCCGTCAACAAGAAAAACGTAAGCACCTACAAGGAGTTTCTTGCGGTGGCCGGCTCAGTGAAAAAAGGCGATCTGCTCTTTCTCTTGATCGAACGTCAGGGCAGCAAAGTGTATTTTGCCTTTAACATTTAATGGCTCTTTGCTTGCAGACTAAAGAATTGTACATTTAAAAGACATACAGGTTAAAGTCAGCGCCCGGCGCTGACTTTACTTGTTTATGGTTATGAACATAGTTTGTGTTACGACAGGCCGTTTCCCAGGGGGAACGTCCTGCTTCTGTTCTTTTCTATCCTAACAATTAAAGGAACGCGATATGAGTGACAGAATTTACCTGACCAAACAGGGATACAACAGAATGAGAGATGAACTCAATCTCTTGAAGACTGTGGTCAGGAAGGAAGTTCTGGAAAAAATTGCTGAGGCTCGTGCTCATGGGGATTTGAGCGAAAATGCCGAGTATGAAGCAGCACGTGAACAGCAGGCCCAGATGGAATCCAAGATCGTTGACCTGGAAAACAAGCTTACGCGCGCAAGTATTCTTGATCCGAAGCAGATCCGGACCGACAGGGTCTATATTCTCACATCCGTCAAGTTGCGAAACCTCGATGAGACGGACGATGAGATTATAGAGTACACCCTTGTTTCTTCGGAGGAGGCCGATACCGACCAGGGCAAGATTTCAGTTCGTTCTCCTGTAGGCAAGGCGCTGATCGGAAAAGCCGTCGGCGAGAAAGTACAGATCCATGTGCCGAAAGGGGAGCTTCACTATGAGATTTTAGAGATATTTGTTAAATAAAAGCCGTTTTATTAACACGAAATGCTACAGGTATGGGAAAACGTCAGATGATATACCGATCCTCTGAAATTGCCGACAGTGACGAACTGGTAGGAAAAGAGGTTAATCTTCTCACTGTCGCCAGAAGGGTCTGGCATGGAAGAATTGTTGCCGTCAACCAGTCTCGCGTTGAATTAAAGGATGCCCGCAAAGGAAAACACAGCTTTCCGATCGACCAGATAGATAAAATTTATCGTGACATTGTAACCGAATATTGAACATGCGAAAAAAAATTGTTGTTGGTAACTGGAAAATGAATAAGACCATCGCTGAGGCGGTTGAGCTTTCGTCTGCTATTATTGATCAGCTCGGCGAAGTTTCAGCTTCGTGTGAGGTAGGCATCGCTCCGGCTTTTCCTGCATTGAGCGGTGTACATGGTGTTATCAGTGGGACCGGCATCCATCTTGCGGCTCAGAACTGTCACTATGAGGATGACGGTGCTTTTACCGGAGAGGTTTCTGTCCGTATGCTTGATGAGGCAGGATGCAGCTATGTGATCGTCGGACATTCCGAACGTCGGCAGTATTTCGGTGATACTAATCCGGTCGTCAATCTCAAAGTCAAAAAAGCGCTCTCTGCTGGCCTGAATGTCATTCTTTGCGTTGGAGAGACTCTGGATGAGCGTGAAAAGGGGATTACTACAGAGGTGGTGACCTGCCAGGTGAAAGAGGGGCTTGAAGGTGTTGCTGATATCGGGGATATCGTTATTGCCTATGAGCCGGTATGGGCTATTGGTACCGGGAAAACAGCCAGTAGCCTGCAGGCGCAGGAGGTGCATGCTTCTATCCGCGCGACCGTCGCCGGCCTCTACAACGAGCCTGCTGCAGCCGGAGTGCGGATCCAGTATGGCGGAAGCGTCAAACCCTCCAATGCCGAAGAACTTTTTGCCATGCCTGATATTGACGGCGGTCTTATCGGCGGAGCCAGTCTCAACGCTGAAGACTTTGTCGCTATCGTCAAAGCAGCAGAGAAGAGTTGAATTGTTGATCTGAAAAATTGTTTTTCGCCTGGGAACTCTCAAAAAAGGGAACAGCATTGTTGAGTGCTGTTCCCTTTTTTCGTTGGGTGTGTAACGGGGTTGGTATGCTATAGCCGGCCACGGCGAAGCACGGCATTGGTGCTACTCAGTTGCTTCCTGTGACTTTTTCATCGAACAGAAATCAGGGCCGCACATGGTGCAGAAGCGTTCTTCTTCGATGTTTTCTCCCTGTTCGGGTGAACTCTCCTTTCTCCATTTTCGTGCCTTGACCGGATCGAGCGAGAGGTTGAACTGGTCCTCCCATGCAAAAGAGTATCGGGCGGTGCTCATGATGTTGTCATGCAGCCATGCTGTCGGATTGCCTTTTGCCAGATCTGCGGCGTGGGCGGCCAGTTTATGGACAATCACGCCCTCTCTGACATCTTCCTTTCCCGGAAGCCCGAGGTGTTCCTTCGGCGTGACGTAACAGAGCATTGCGCAACCAAGACTTGCCAGCAGTGTCCCGCCTATCGCGGAGTTGATATGGTCATAACCGGCGCCGATGTCAGTAACCAGCGGTCCCAGGGTATAAAACGGGGCTTCATGACAGTACTCGAGCTGCCTGGTCATGTTTTCGGCAACCAGATTCAATGGAACGTGTCCGGGGCCCTCGATCATGACCTGAACATCATACTCCCAGGCTTTGAGGGTCAGATCGCCCAGGGTTTTGAGCTCTGCGAACTGCGCCTCATCGTTGGCATCAGCGATAGAGCCCGGTCGGAGCGCATCGCCTATGGATATTGCTATGTCATAGGCCCGAAGAATTTCACAGATCTCATCAAAATGAGTGTAGAGGAAGTTTTCGCGTTTGTGTGCACGGCACCATTTGGCGATAATCGAGCCGCCCCGCGAGACGATGCCTGTCATCCTTCTTGCCGCCACAGGAAGGAAGTCTTTCAGAATGCCGGAATGAATGGTAAAATAATCGACTCCCTGTTCAGCCTGTTCGAGCAGGGTATCGCGATAGATTTCCCAGGTGAGTTCTTCGGCGACACCTCCAACCTTTTCCAGCGCCTGATAGATAGGAACCGTACCGATGGGGACCGGGGCGTTGCGAAGGATCCATTCGCGTGTCTGGTGAATATTCGAGCCGGTACTTAAATCCATGACCGTGTCTGCACCCCAGCGGCATGCCCAGACAGCTTTTTCGACCTCTTCCTGTATTGATGAACCCAGCGCGGAGTTGCCGATGTTGGCGTTAATCTTGACCCTGAAATTTTTTCCGATAACCATCGGCTCCAGTTCAGGGTGGTTGATGTTGGCAGGGATGATTGCCCGTCCCCTGGCAACTTCATTACGGACAAATTCCGCAGTGACCGGGCTGAATGTATTGCCTCCGATGCTGAAGCGTTCGATCCATTCTTCAAGCATTTGATTTTCCCTGATGGCGACATATTCCATTTCAGGGGTGACGATCCCTTTGCGAGCCAGGTGCATCTGCGTGACAGAACCGCCCTCTGCAGCCCGAATCGGGGTGCGTCCGTTCAGCGGTTTGTGGCTGCTTTGGTTCGACGGCCGGGTCTCTTTCTGTTGCGTTTGCCAGGTGTCGCGAATGCAGGGAAGGCCTTTCTGCAGGTCGATCTTTGCCGAAGGATCCGAATACGGGCCGCTGGTATCGTACATCGGCAGCTCGGAGAACGAGCTTTCCTGAAGCGTATAGGTTTTCGACAGTGTTATTTTGCGCATACCCACTTTCAGAGGGTATAGCGATCCGTCAACATATATTTTTTTCGAAGCCGGGCCATAGAAGTTTTGTTCGGGGCAAAACAGGTTGTCCGATGATGTGGTCATAGTGGTTCGTTCTACCTTAGAAAAAAAGGTGCAGGTGGATTTTCGGGCAGAAAGGGCGGATAAGAAGCGTGATGAGAACAGCAAGCTTCATCTTTCCTTGCGTCAGCATTACCTGCATCAAGTGTCAAGGGTTTAATCTCAGCCCCTTGTGCGGAGCACCCCTAAGATGATTTATGAAGTCACGATAACCAAAATCGTGCTGATTTGCAAGTTCAAATCGCAGCTGTAGCCCGCCGTGGTGCGCTTCAGCTTCTCTTCGAAGAGCACCGTTTTTGAGAAGATCGTTGTTTGGAAAAGTTTATTAAATTGCGGCTCATCCAACTATTGTCTGTAACGTTATCGGTTTGTTAGCGCACATGAGGAAGTTCAATCTTGTCAGGCTGGCTTTTTTTCAGATGGGGTTCGGTATCATGCTGGGGTTTCTGCATGATACACTCAACAGGGTTATGACGTCGGATCTGGGGATATCTTCAACGATCGTTTTTGGTCTGATCAGTCTTAAAGAGCTTCTCGCGGTTTTCGGGGTCAAGGTCTGGGCAGGAAATATTTCCGATCGAACCCATATTCTGGGCTACAAACGTACTCCGTTTATTCTCCTTGGTCTTGTTACCTGCGTTATTTCATTTATGTTGGCTCCCTCGGCCGCGTATGAGGTGACGATTGCAGGAGTCGGGTTTGCCGAGATGATCCCTGCCATGATGACTGATATCGGCCTGCTCAAGCTGGTTGTCATTTTTCTCGCCTTCGGCTTTGGGCTTCAGGTTGCTACAACGGCCTATTACGCACTGATCGCCGACTATGTGGGCGATAAGCATATCGGCAAGGTGACTTCAGCAAGCTGGACCTTCATGGTGCTGACGACCATTGTTTCAGCACGTGTAGTCGGAGGCTATCTCGATGTCTATACACCTGAGCGCCTTGTCAATGTCGCCTTTATCGGCGGACTGGTAGCGTTGGGTATCGCTCTTTTTGCTTTTGTCGGTGTCGAAGAGCGCAACAGCAGTGAATCGAAAAAAGGCCATGGTGCCGAGTCGCTGAGTTTCGGTCAGTCCATCAAACTGCTGACATCTTCTCCTAAAACCATGCTCTTTGCGTTCTATATTTTTGTCTCGATTTTTGCTCTTTTTTCGAACGAAATCGTCATGGAACCATTCGGCGCCGATGTGTTCGGCATGCCTGTTGGCGTTACCACAAAGCTTTTTCGGCCTACTATGGGCGGAATGCAGCTGATCTTTATGCTGCTTGTCGGTTTTTTGCTCAACCGCATCGGCAAAAAGCGAGGGGCATTGATCGGTAATCTTTTCTGTATCATGGGCTTTTCCATAATTATTGTATCAGGGTTTTTTCAAGATGAAACCATACTCCGCGCAGGCCTGATTGTCACGGGGATCGGGCTCGGTGCATCGAGCGTTTCCAATATTACCATGATGATGACCATGACCGCAGGTCGCAGCGGTGTCTACATCGGCCTTTGGGGTACGGCCCAGAGCCTGGCGATGTTTATCGGCCATTTCGGCGCTGGCGTGATCCGTGATGTTGTCCATGCGTTATCGAACAGCTACATGTGGGCCTATACGGCAATTTTTGGTCTTGAAATTATTGCCTTTGCCGCCGCAAGTCTCCTACTCCCGAAAATATCGAAAGATGATTTCGAAGAGGAGAGTAAGATAAAGATCGCCGAGGTGCTTGCTGCCAGTGGAGTCGATTAAGGATGACGTGGCTTCGGACAGAGCGGACCGGCCGATGTCCAACAGCTCAGCCATGAACAGCTCAACAAATCAACCATCTTTCAATGATTCACGTTTTCGGACCGGTATCTTCCAAACGACTGGGCCAGTCGCTCGGCGTCGATGTTCTGCCTCCAAAGAGCTGTACCTGGAATTGTGTCTACTGCCAGCTCGGTAAAACAAAGGAGTATGTTACGGAGCGCTCTGAGTTTTTTCCCAAAGAGGAGATCCTTGAAGAGATCCGCGAGGCAGTCTCATCCGGTACCGCAATAGACTGGATCACTTTTGTCGGTTCAGGTGAGACGACGCTCTATAAAGGCCTTGGCTGGCTGATTGCTGAAACCAGGAAGCTGACGTCGATTCCCGTTGCCGTGATCACCAATGGATCGCTGCTGTCGGAAGAGGAGGTGCGTCAGGATCTGCTCCAGGCCGATGCTGTCCTGCCATCGCTCAATGCAGGTTCTGAAGAGCTGTTTATGAGGATAGATCGCCCTGCTCCGGGATTCAGTTTTGATCGTCATATTGACGGGCTCGTGAAATTTCGCCAGCAGTATAGCGGGCAGCTCTGGGTCGAGGTGATGCTGATCGACGGGGTGAACGACTCGGCAGAAGCCCTTCATGATATCGCCGCTGTTCTTGAAACAATCAAGCCAGATACCGTCCATCTTGTTCTGCCTACCCGTCCATCCACGGAGTCAGCTGTTCATCTTCCTTCAGACGCATCCGTCACAAGGGCCAGAATGATACTGTCAGCAGTTGCAAAGGTCGTGCATCCCGTTAAAGGAAGCATGAACCTGAAGAATACCGACGATATTATCAGAACAGTCACCTCCATTACCATGCGACATCCGCTTCAGGAACGTGAGTTGCGCCATGCGCTCGACGAACTGATGCCTGACGACCCCGATCAGGCAGAACGTATGCTTTCGGCAATGCTTGGATCAGGAGCGTTCAAAACCCTCACCCTTGAGGATGGTGAGGTCTATTGGGTGCCCTCTTCCGATACGAGAACATAGGGCATGGATGCTATAACGCTCTACTGTTCAGGCCTCGTTGTTTCTGTGCAGGCACTTCAATCCTCTTTGTTCGGCCAGCCAGTAGATGCATTGGCGAGGATAGCATCGGCAGATTTCCTGATAGGACCCGGATACTTTTGAAACCACCAACGGGTATTGAGGGTATTTCTCAAGGGTCTTTACAGCCTTCTCCTTTGAGCAAAACTCAGCTTTCCCTTCGCGAACCATTGCTTCGGCAAGATCGTCAAGAAAGACCGATTCTGTTACAGGAGCATCGGGATTGAGCGACCGGCACACCCGTATTGCTGTGGCTGACTGAACGGAACCGAGGATATGCTTTACGGCCTCGGGAAGGGTCAGGACCAGCGGCTCGAACTCATGAAGTTTATCAAGCAGCCTTGAGCCAATTACCGATTCACCGAGTGGTCCGTTTTGCGTGTCAAAAACAACGAGAGCTTTTGAAATCTTTTCCAGAATTTTCCCACTGGTGTAGTCCTCAATAGTTCCCATCGCTACAGGTTCTTAACAATAATTTTTCTCATACCTGCTATCGTCATCCCGGTGTTCATCGCGATTGTTCTAGTGTTATGATCTCTACGGTCATCGTTCTTGCAGTACTCTTTATCATGATCTTTTCTGTGGTCTTTGTCGCGTGCGTAGAGGGCACAACCGGTCATACGCATAATCAATCCGGTCGGCATATGCTGAAATTTTTCAGATTAAAAAATAAAACCTTTTCAGAGCAAAAAAAACCTGCATATTGTCACGGGGCCAGAGCTATGTTTGCTTTGATCAGCCCTGCCACGCCGTCTTTGTTCCCGATGTTCACCTGATGATGCATGCCTGGAGCGTTTTCGGCTCATCATGCTAACTCTCTACAACAGGTTCACTCATTATGGGATTCAGTTCACTCAATATTATCGATCCGATTGCACGGGCATTACGCGAAGAAGGCTATGCTACGCCGACACCTATACAGGCCGAAGCTATTCCCGTTATTCTGGAGGGCAGTGATCTTCTCGGCTGCGCACAGACGGGGACAGGAAAAACGGCGGCATTCGCCATTCCTTTGCTGCAACTGCTCAGTGAGCGCAACACCTACGAGAAAAAAAGAAAAATCAGAGCTCTTGTCGTGACGCCGACCAGGGAACTTGCCATTCAGATAGGCGAAAGCTTTAAAGCCTACGGCCGTCATACCGGCCTTACAAACCGGGTTATTTTCGGCGGGGTTAACCAGAATCCTCAGGCAGCGTCATTGCGAAACGGTGTCGACATTGTTGTCGCAACCCCCGGCCGGCTCCTGGACCTTATGGGACAGGGGCATCTGCATCTTCGTGATGTGGAAATACTTGTTCTGGACGAGGCTGACCGAATGCTCGATATGGGCTTTATTCACGATATCCGAAAAATTCTCGCAGCTCTTCCGGAAAAGAAACAGTCACTTTTTTTCTCGGCCACCATGCCGTCTGAAATAGTCAGGTTAGCCGGTACCATTCTGCACAATCCGGCAAAGGTATCGGTTACGCCGGTTTCGTCGACGGTCGATACCATACAGCAGCAGGTGTATTTTGTCGACAAAGGCAATAAAAACCGTCTTCTGGTTCACCTGTTAAAGGATCAGAGCATAAAAACCGCTCTGGTATTTACCCGCACCAAACATGGTGCCGACAAAGTGGTGAAGTTTCTCCTGAAACACGATATCACCGCTGAAGCTATTCACGGCAACAAGGGGCAGAACGCACGCCAACGGGCCTTGAACAACTTCAAGAAGCAGTCCACCAGAGTGCTGGTCGCAACCGATATCGCCGCACGCGGTATTGATGTCGATGCACTGGCATACGTTATCAACTTCGATATGTCGAATATGGCGGAAACCTATGTTCACCGTATCGGCAGAACGGGGCGGGCCGGTGCGGAGGGGACCGCGATCTCTTTTTGCGATGCTGAAGAGAAAGCCTATCTCTGTGACGTCGAAAAACTGATTGCCAAGAAAATTCCGGTCATCGATCGTCATCCGTTTCCACTGACAGATCTCAATCCGGTCAAGACAGTTGCCCCGCAGGGGCGAGGGGGCTCGGGACGTCCAGGGGCGAAACCGTCTCACAAAGCCAATTCGAAGCGCTGGTCGGTCAATCCGCGCAAAGCAAGGTAAACCTCGCTGCCCGATATGTCGATTTGTTGCGCGAAGCTGAAGCTCTGCCAACAGGAAATCAATTGAGAGAAACAATACGCATCAGAACAGCAAAGCAATACTATGAGTAACACGTCAGCTATACCGGTAGAATGTTATCCGTGCATTTTCGATCAGCTGCTTTCCCTTGCCAAAATTACCGGGCTTGGTCGGGAAAATGGAAAAATACTTTTTGAAGACTCGATGCGCTATCTCCTCGAGACCCGAGGCGAGGGTATTGTGGTGCAACACGTTATCCGCAATGCCACGGACCGGGCTATAGCATTGTCCCTGCAAGGAGAGGATTATGATCCTTACGCCGAAATAAAACAGCGTTCAAACGATATAGCGCTTGAGTTTGCCGAAGAGTTTCGTGCTACAATTCAGAATGCTTCGGAGCCGCTGCAGGAAGCTCTGAAAATAGCCGCAGCAGGCAATATTATCGATTTTGGTGCCAAGCAGCATGGATCTCTCGATGTGGAAAAAGAACTGAGAACTATTGACGAAAGGGTTTTCGGACAGTTCGATTTTGAGGCGTTCTCCAGTCGTCTGAACTCGGCAGTTCGACTGCTCTATATTTGCGATAATGCCGGAGAGATCGTTTTCGACAAACTCTGTATCGAGGAGATCAGGAGGCAATACCCGGAAGTGGACATTACCTGCGCAGTGAGACAACGCCCGGTCATTAACGATGCGGTTATGCTCGATGCGCGATATGCAGGACTCGATGAGGTGGCCAGGGTGGTTTCTTCGGGAAGCATTTATCCTGGAACGCTGCTTGATGAGACATCGGATGAGTTTCGTCAGCTGTTTGCAGAGGCTGATCTTATTATCTCGAAAGGGCAGGGCAATTTTGAAACCCTGCTCGATATTGCGGACGAGCGGCTCTTTTTTATTCTGAGGATCAAGTGTGAGCAGATGGCCAAACTCTCCCATGTCCTGAAAGGGGATCTCGTGCTCATGCAGGGAGGAAAGAGGGGTACTGCTCAACCGGACGGTTGATAAGCGTTTGATGCTGTTTTTTCCGGTTGTATGAAAAATAGTATGTGGCTCCCTTGACGGGAGCCTTTTTTATGTTATATTATTGGCATATGCTCATAATTCAAAAGGAAATTCAGGACAGGGTGTAATCCTGATTATTCCCGATTCAGCAAGGTATACAGTTGCAGAACTGTTCAATTATGGGTCAACGTCAATCCTAACAGGAGAAACTATGATGGTTACCAGTGAAGAAAGAGTCTTTAAGTGCGCGGCCTGTGGCCATACGTGGAGTCTGGCACACGGTATAGAAAGGCCGTCGGCCTGTCCGTCCTGCCAAAGTGATGCCATCCATCGCCTCTCGCCGGGTGGCGGATTTGGAGGCGGGCGCATGGGCGGCGGACGATGTCGCAATTTTCGTTCAGGTCTGAACCGTATGGGTCAGGGCCATGGGCAGAATCAGGGTCAAGGGCCTGGTCGCGGGAGCCGCGCTCAGGGATCGGGTCGATGTGGTACAGGCCACGACCATAGCCACCCGCATCAGCATCTTCAGACAGGCAATAGCGAAGGGGGAGAGGCATGAAAGTTATAACACCACTTGACGAGAATGAAGGTGCCCTGTCCAAAGTGTGCGAACATTTTGGGAGCGCTCCGTTTTTTGCAGTGTCTGATACTGAAACCGGCACCATTGAAATTATTGTCAACGGTGACAGTCATCATGATCATGGACAGTGTACGCCTGCCGATGCGTTTACCGGAATGGGTGTCGATGCTGTCGTTTGCAACGGGATCGGCGCACGTGCCGCTGCCAGGCTGCAGGCATCAGGGATTGATATCTATATGGCAGGGTTCGCTTCAACGCTTGAGGATGCCTTGAACCGCTTCAAGGGCGGAGCATTGAAGAAGGTTGGCCTGAAACAGGCATGTGAAGGCCACGACTGCCACTGAGCACTGCCCGAAGAGTGCGACTGGTGTCTATAATTAAAAGGGTTGCCATATGGTTTTATGGTAACCCTTTTTGTACTGTAAGGGGGCGGTGAATCAGTGTTTGTTGTTGCTCGAGTTGAGCCAAAAGAGGCTGAATATGATAAAAACGAGCAAAAAGGAACCGAGGTCTGTCCATACAGTGGAGGTGTAGAGTAAAGGCATGCTGGTAGAAGGAGTGGATATGGGGTGTTATTATTATGGATAAGTTAAAATTCGTTTTTGATTCGTCAAAGTTTCGTCATCCTGTTTTTTTCAGGTTGATTGAATATTCATGCCTGAATGAGACGTGAATTTTTTTGGATCAATGTTGTGAAAGGCTATCTTCTCCAGGCATATGTCTTTTTCTTATAGTGAATTAACATATGTTAACTGTTTGG
>Ga0272441_10000440_pt1 | contig 95353 bp, 120 predicted proteins | sample SSMProp6N_FD_193582 | JGI IMG/M metagenome (GOLD analysis project Ga0272441, IMG submission 193582) | Marine sediment archaeal communities from Little Sippewissett salt marsh, Falmouth, MA, United States - SSM-Prop-6N | ecosystem: Environmental > Aquatic > Marine > Wetlands > Sediment ... | reverse complement strand
TATTTATGATAATGAGGAGGAGTGTGGGGAGGGGTTGGGGTTATGAGGGGGGGGGGGTTGTGGGAGGGTAAAGTAAGATTTATAAATCAGTAATTCTTAAAAGAAATATGAAAAGTAAAACATATAATATTCTTGGTGGATCATTACTTACAATTGGAATATTGTGGACCCTTACATTATTGTTTAATTGGGGATTTTATAGATTTTTTGATTCTTTTATAAAACCATTTAGGGGAGGGGGAGATTTTTGGGAGTTAGCATTTGTTATTGTTCCTATTTTATTTATTGTTGTAGGAATATATTATTTAGACACTGGATTAAGAAAAAAAGAGCTAAATAGGCTAATCCATAATTCTGCAGTATTTCAATTAATTTCATTAATATCTATCGTGATTGGCGCTATTCTAACCCTCATTATCTGTATGATTTCAAGAGACGGATTTTGTATGTTATTAATCGTCCCATTTGCAGTTGTTTCTCTTATTGCTAGTTCGATAGGTTTATTTTTGCTTATAGAGGGTTGGATTGTAGGAAAAAAAGAATTGAGTAAAAGATTTACTGTGTGGTCTGTTGTGATCTTTCTAATTATTGTAGGAATTCTTGCACTTGTTGGGGCTATGTTTAGTTGATTTGGGGAAGAAAGATATAGAAAACCCTAAAAACTCCCCCACCTTTTTCCCCTCATGAAACCCCCCCTCAAAACCACTCTAACAATCCTAATCTCAATAATAATCCTCATAGCACTAATCTCCCTTGCCACTTACATCCTAACAAACAACTCTCAAACCAATCAACAAACAGATAAACATTATCAAAACCAAGCCCAAGAAATAATCGACGGAGATACATTCACATTAATAACAGGAGAAAAAGTCAGACTTCTTTGTGTAGACACTCCTGAAAAAGGAGAGCAGGGTTATGATGAAGCAGTTAGTTTTCTTGGAGGCAGGATTCTTTATGAAGATTTGGTTCTTGAAGGAAATGAGACAGATAGGTATGGCAGACTGTTGAGGTGGGTGTGGGTTGAAGGGGAGTTGATTAATAAGGAGATAGTGGAGGGGGGGTTGGGTGAGGTTTTTGAGTATGAGGGAGAGGATTGTTCGATGATGATGATGATGATGATGGAGTAAGATTTATGAAAGAGAACTCTTAATCACCCCAAAAACATTTCCTTACTAGTGATTAATCGTTTACCAAAACTAATTACTTCTATCCTTTTTATGACATTTGGAAATGTTTTCTTTAGAAGCTCAATTTCTTCTTGTAATCCTAGTATATTCTCGCAGATAATATCTGCTTCAAAATCCCATAACCCAATCTGCCTTGAGACATGTTTAACACCTTTGATTGAAATTAAATAATCTTCAACTTCTTTTGTTTTCTTTAGTGTATGCACCCTTAATAATAATTTAAATGTACTAAGTCCTAATTTACTTGGATCTACTGCCATAAAATATCCAATTATAGCTTCTTTTTTTTCTAGAGACCTTAAGTTTGATGCAATTGTCTTTGGATTTAATTTGGTTTTTGTGGAAATCTCAATTAAACTCATTCTTGGGTTATTTCTGATCATAGCTAAAATCTTTTTTTCTATTTTAGTAAGAGTTATTATTTTATTAGATGGAAGGATTTTAGAGACAGTTGTAGAAGGCCCATTATAAAGAAAAGAATTTCCTAAATAAAATTGATCTACTACTATCTGAATTTGTTTTTCATTTATTTTTTTCATAAACTTCTCATGAAATTTCTCTAAGTCAGATATCAAATCTCTTATATTTTTTATAAATAAACCTATTTCTAAATTATAATGTCCATAAAGTGTGGCTACATATAGTAGATTAGTATGTTTTGTGAATTGTTTTTTTATTTCTTTTATAGTCATTTCGTCTAAAAAATCAAAAGAATAAAAGACCTTAACTAAAGTATATCCTAAACGAGGATTATTAATTCCAGTAGTTGTATGAGTTATCATTTCTTTAAGTTTTTCAAAACGAAGAGCAACTGAATTTTTGCTTAGGCCTACTTTTTTTGCTATCTTAGATAATGGTGTTCTAAAATTACTATCCAGGATCTTAAGTATATCAAAGTCTTTTTTGTCTAGTTTTATTTCCATAATAAATAAAGGGAGATATATATTATAAATGTTGCTATTTTTAGGACTATTAGGTATTTTATTAAATTATATTACTTTTTTGTCTTGTTTGATTATGGTTGGATTTTATTAAGATTTTTTGGTTAGGAAAGTTATGGCATACAGGCGTTGTTGGGAATCAGAATGTTCTTCATGTGAGGAAATGGAAAACTATCTAGTTAAATGCAAACTTCCAGAAGTACTTAAATCTGCAATCTCTGAGGATGGGGAGACATTTTTTCCTAGAGGATCAGAATGCCATTATAAATTAGAATCCCCATTTAGAAGAGATGATCCAGCAGATAATAACGAAGGAGAGTGTTATTTCCATGGAGATAGTTGTGATTGTTGGAAAAGTGGAAGGAGCCACTGCGATAATAGATAAGATGGGACATTATCCTGAATACTCAGATTGTGCTGGTTTAATTGGAGGGCTTCTAGGTGGAATTGTCGGAGGCACATTAGAGATAATGTTAACTAGTCATGATGCTCCAATAAATCCTGCCCCCGGACTTGCAGGAGGATTATTAGGGTGCTTTATTGGAGGCATAGCAGAGATCTTTCTTAGTGGTCTTGGAAGTAGTAGGGGAAATTATAGTAATGGCCCTACAAGAGGAAGTGGATATATTAACGGAGCATATGGATACGAAGATGAAGAAGGCAATGAGTTAAAGAGAGATAATAGATAAAATGAAACAAAAACTAGAACTAGAATTGCAAGATGTTGAAAGACTGAAAAAGGACTTAGAAGCCCAGAAAGTAGTTAGGTGTGAAGATAAAAGAGAGTGGGTTCCTGAGAGCAGAAAATGGGTAGAGAGTCATAAGAGACATGGAGGACAATGGGACGAGGATACCTCTGGTTATGAAATAACCCCTGCACATTGGACTGTGGGGCAAATTCCAATATATGAGCCTGATATTGAAAAGCAAAAAAAAGCAAGACAAGAATTAGCTAGATTATCTAGAAATTCAGAATTTTTTTCTGTTAAGTATATGATTGCTTCTAAAGAAGACAAATGGATACCTATTAGTAAGGGTCTTAGGAAATTAGATGAAGAAGTTGATTTAGACGACGCCATTAAGCTCCTTGAAGTTAGTAAAAATAAGCGTATTAAAAAAAGATTAGTGGAAATGTCTAAGAGTCATGCTTATCTAGAAACAAGAAAATGTATTAGATGTCGTTTAAGAGAATCTTTTGAGAAAAATGAATTAAAAGATAAAGATAGATATGAAGGGTTACTTGAAAAGATTGGTTATCTTGGGGGTTGTTTTGGTTCTATTTTAGGTACTGCTACAGGATACTTTGCTTTTCCAGAGTTTAAAGAGTTTATGAGTTCATGGGGATTAGTAAAAGGTGTAGGAATTATTACTTTAGCAACAAATGGGTTAGGTCGTGGAGGGAGAATAATTGGAAGAAAGCTCGACGAGAAAAGAGCAGATAGACAATATAAGGAGTGGTTGAAGAGATGAAACAGGAACAATCATATAAACAAGGATTAAAAGAGATTGAAGGGTTAAAGGGAGATTTGTCAGCAAAGATAATAATCAGACCTGAGGTTTCTCATTATAAAACAGAATTCTATACTGCCCAACATTCAGGAGGCGGAGGGAGTACTCACCCATATGAGCCTTATGAAATAAAGATTGTTGATAGAGAAGCTGTAACTAGACCAGATGTTGAAAAAATAGAATTAGCAAGAAAAAGATTAATAGAGGTCTCTGAAAATTCAGAATTATTCTCTCTTCGATATCATGCTAAAAGAGCATTAGGGCATGAAGATGTTTCTCAATTGATAAATGATCTTGAAAAAAATCTTTCTGAAGAGCCATTAGAGATCAGACAAAAAACATTAGAAGATGTTAGATTTTTGATAGAAAACAATTATTCTAAAGAGAACAAACAAATCCGAAACATGTTAAGAAGGATTTACAATAATAATGATTCTAAACAAGTAAGAAAAAGAGCATATGAAATGTTATATAGATTACTTGTTCATGATAGGGTTAGTTGGAAAGAGAGATCTTTTGACAATGGTTATGGCAGTGAGGGGCTAGCTACAGGATGTATTGGTGCGTTTGGTGTTGTGATGGCTACAGGTATTGCAGCTCATTTTAATGTTGATATTCCTTTATGGGTTTATTTGGGTGGTCTTTTTGGACTTCCTGCGATAGGTGCTATGATTGGTTCTATAAAAGAGAACAATCGCGCATATAGTCTTCTTATTCCTGGTTTTCAAGATTGGTTGAAAGAAGAAAATGATTGAAAAAATAATAAGAATTGAGGCAATATACGATCATTTTGATGAAGAAGGATTTCCTGTCCCTAGCTTTGTTACTTCAATAAGAGATAATGGAAAACCAGCAACTATAACTGAAAAAAGATATTCTCTTGAAGATCCTAGAAGGGTTCCAAGGACTGTTTTAAGTTATGTTGCTAATCCAAGAAATAGCAGGATAAGGATGATTCTTGAGATGATACCTGATTCAAATATAGGGGCTGAGTGGCTGGTCTTGCCTAATATCCAAAAGAGATTTGTTGAGGAACTTATTGAATATCATAATAGGATGATAGAGTTACAAGTTGTCTAGGGGTGATTTTATCTTCTTCAACTCTTCCCTCGAAATATGAGTATATATCTGAGTAGTACTCAAATCTGCATGACCCAACAACTCCTGAATATGCCTAATATCTGTACCATTTTCAAGAAGATGAGTTGCAAAACTATGCCTAAGTGTGTGTGGATGAACATCTTTTTCAATTCCTGCTCGCTTTTTAGCGAGATTGACAATTTTTTGAATTGTCCGAGAGGACATTTGGCCATTAGGACCTGTAAAAAGAAACTCGTGATTATTTTGTTTTTGTGATTCATGATGTTTCTGTAAGTTCTTAGCCAAAGATTCAGGAATATTAAAAATCCTATCTTTTCTTCCCTTACCCATTCTTACATGTCCAATTTGCTCTTCAAAGTTAAGATCTATTACCTTAAGATTTACTAATTCACTGACTCTAAATCCACATGCATAGATCATTGTGATCATAAGTTTGGATTTTTTATTAGTAAGAGCTTTAAGAAGATCTTGAACTTCTTGTTTTGTTAGAACACTAGGTATTTTCTTTTCTCGTTTTGGTCTTTTTATTGATACTGTTGGATCTTTTTTTAATATTGTTGAGTATGCATATTTGATAGCAGCAAGAAAAAGTATTATTGACATTGCTGCTTTGTCACTTAAACATTCTGCCATATACATTTTTACATCATCTTCTGTTATTTGGTCTGGCTCTTTCTGAGAAAAAGTGAGAAGGGTTTTGTTTGCATTGAGATAGTTCTTGATAGTGTGTTCTGATGATTTTGATATTTTTAGTTCGACTTCTATTTTTTGGAGGAATTCTTGGGTGTTCATTCTAAAACAAACTCCTTAATCTCATCCAACTCTTCTTGATTTAACTTTCTAAATATATCTCTCTCTTTAATCTGGCATTTTTCATATAACTCATCAAAAAGTTCTCTTGGCTGAAGATGAATATGCAAATGATCTACTTTAAGATCATTTTGTTTTTGAAATGGCCTATAGTTCTGCCTTATATCGCATCCTTTAAATTTTTTTAAGATTATTTTTTGGAATTTTAATACTTGATTTATCAAATCATCTAGTTCTGTTCTTGTAAGTTCAGAAATTTTTTCTACATGTTTTTTTGGAATCACTAATATGTGTGCTTTGACTAAGGCAGGATTGCTGAGTATTATTATTGAATGATCTGTCTCAGCAAGGATTCTGCTTTTGGGTTCGATGTTATTGCAGAATGGGCAGTTTTCCTCTTTATTCATAAAGGGATTATGCGAACCTTGTTTAAATAGGTTTTGGGAGAAAAAAAGCAAATAACATAGTTTTATAAACCAACCTCAACTCGCCTAAATAGGTATAGATTAATTAGAGATAGATATTAATGATTTCTGTTTTTGGTTTTATTTATTAAAAATTATGAGAAGACAAAATAATAGATTTAGAAGATTTACAATTGATAAAGAAACTACTTGTAGTTGTGGTGGAAAAGCAAAGCTTAGAAGTAGGAGAAATTATCCTTTTGGTAAAAATTCCAAGCCAAGAAGAACAAATTTTTACAAATGTAAGTCCTGTGGAGAGGTTAAGGTTTTGGTAAAGGCTAATAATAAGGGTAGAAGATAATTTAGAGTTCTGGAAATGTTTAAATAAGTGGGTTTGTTTGGGAAATTATGAAAAAGTGGTTGAAATTAATTATCTCTATATTAATTCCTTTTTTAGCAAGTATTATTGGAGGTTTTTTTACTGCTAATTCTATTTCTACTTGGTACTCAACATTAAACAAACCTTTTTTTAACCCTCCTAGCTGGATTTTTGGACCTGTCTGGACATTACTTTATTTGTTTATGGGAATTGCATTATTTCTTGTTTGGACTTCTAAAAGTAAAAATAAAAAATATGCTTATGTTTTTTTTGGGATTCAAATATTTCTTAATGCGCTTTGGTCTATTTTATTTTTTGGATTACAAAATCCATTATTTGCATTTATTGAAATAATTTTATTATGGATTTTTATTCTCCTTACAATCATATATTTTTATAGAATTCATAAGAAGACAATTTATTTGTTAATTCCATATATTTTATGGGTTAGTTTTGCAGCAGTTTTGAATTATTTTATAATGATTTTGAATTGATAGTTGGTTTTTCTAGGAATGTTTAAATAAGGGAGTTTGTTAAGAGGAATATGAAGAATGCACAAAAAATTAGTATAATAGTATTTATTTTAGGAATTTTAACTGCATTGACTGGAGCATACATAATGTTTCATGGAAGTATTTTTGCAGAAAATAATTCTGGGATTGCAATAGTTATTGGAATTATTGGAATTGGATTAATTGCTACTTCAAATTTTAGATTATTAAAATGAAATTTAAAGATATATTTTTATTAAGTTGGAAAAAACTTTGGATAGCTGTTGTTACAGGTTTTATCTCAATACTTTTGCATAATGCAATTTATGGCATATTTGGAGTTGAGGAAGCTTTCTTCTTTATTATTGTGGTTTTTGTTATACCTATTTGGTTTATTATTTCAATAATCTTTACTTCTGTCTCTTATCTTAGAAATAAAAAAGGAGGTAAAAAATAATGAAAGATAAAAAGAAAAAAGAAAAACCTGAAATGATGTTTATTCCTGGAGGAATATTATTTGGAATGGGTCTGGGATTTTTATTTGATAATCTTGTAGCATATATGTTTATGGGATTGGGTGCTGGTTTTGTTTTAGCAGCAATTATTAGTTTGATTAAGAGAAGATAATAATATGGAAACAAATATAATTGTGGGATTGATACTTATTGCTATTGGTGTTCTTTTCTCACTTAATAATAAGGCTATGGGTAAGGGGTGTGCTGATTTTTATAGAAAGTTGTATACAAGGAAGAACTTGATAGTTATGTTTAGGGTGGCTGGGATAATTCTTATTGTTGGAGGGGTTATTGTTTTGGTGAGATGAGGGTAAGAAGCCTTTTGAGTAGTGGGGTTCTGGAAATGTTTAAATATAAGAGTTGATTTAGCAATATATGAAAAAGTGGTTGAAATATCTGTTAATTTTAATAGTTATATTCCTAGTTTCAATAACATTGTCCACAAAAACAATGGAATTAACAACACAACTAAAGGTTGTTTCTATATTTACTATCATTCTTTGGATAATGATAGTTGTTTTCTCAGAGATTATTGATATCATAGAGAAAAAAACCCCAAGAAAATATTATTTATACTTTATTATAAGTCTTATTTTAGCTCTTGTTTCTATAAGGATGTTTGATGAATCAGAGGGTTGGATAATCATCTCACCTTTGATAGTTCCTGCTATCTTATTTATTGTTTTTTTTATAACTATTCTTTTTAGAAAATTTACATTCATACTTATTAAAAATTTCTTTAAATTTTTATATGATAAATATATTGATCTTTCTTATTGGCTTAGGGGCGGGATAATTGGGTTTATAGTCTGGATAATTTTCAAGCAGATCCTTCCAAGAATATTTCTTCCAGAATGGCTAAGAATGTCTATGATCTATTTTGAATATCCTGCTGTTATGGTTAGCACATTAGGTTTATGGGGATTCTCGCAGATATTGGTCTTTATTTATTATGTTGGGTTGGGGGCTTTGATTGGATGGATTATTTGGAAGATTAAAAGGAAAAACCTAAAAATCAATAACACTTAACAAAATCATGTTCAAACTATCACCCTCCGCCCTGAACCTTTTTCGAGAATGTCCTTCGTAACTTTTCAGTTCTATTGCTTATAAACCAAATTATCCTAGAACAAATATTTTAGATTGTAGAATTATATATAAAGAAAATTGATTTTTCAATATAATGAAACTCTCATTAAAAGAGCAAATAGTTGCAGATGTTGATGATGAGCTATATGCCCTTAAGAAAAAAATGCAGAAAAAGCATAAACTAACATGGGCAAAGGCTAGGGATTTGACTAATTATGCCCTGAGAGTCTTGATGTTGGGGTTTCCTGAGGAGTGGGTGAGGGTATAGAAAATACTAAAAACTAGTTAATCTTGTTAAAAATATGTTTAAATTATCACCAAGCTCGTTGAATCTTTTTCAAGAATGCCCCAGATGCTTCTATCTAACCATGCACAAAATATGGAAAAGGCCAGCAGGCATTTTCCCAAGTCTTCCAAGTGGCATGGACAAAATTCTCAAAACACACTTTAATAATTTCAGAGATAAAAAACTTCTTCCTCCAGAACTAGCTGAAAACAAAGAATGCAGGGGAATGAAGTTATTCGCTGAAAAGGAAAAGCTAAAAGATTGGCAGAGTAATTTCAAAGGAATACAATTTACAGATAAAAAAGGCAACATCCTGCGAGGAGCTGTTGATAATATACTTGTAAAAGGAAAAAAGCTTATTGTTCTTGATTATAAAACAAGAGGTTTTCCATTAAAAGAAGATACTGCTGATCATTATCAGCTGCAGCTTGATATTTATAATTTTCTTCTGAAGAAAAATGGCTATGAGACTGAGGATTATGCTTTTCTGCTTTTTTATGTGCCTAAAGAAGTGTTGAGTGGAGGGGAGATTATTTTTGATACTGAGTTGGTTAGGATGAAGGTGGATGGGAAAAGGGGCGAGAGGGTGTGGAAGAGGGCGTTGGGGGTGTTGGAAGGGGATGCTCCGAAGGAGCATGGTAAGGGGCGGGGTGGTGGCGGGGAGGGGTGTGGGTGGTGTGTTAATATAGAAATATAGTAAGTATTAAAAATAAAGGATTCTTATGAGAAATATGAAATTTGAAGAACTAGTAGATATAATGAAAGGAATAGTTGTTTTGGGTTTTGTAATCTGGATTTTAGTAATAATTGGACAACAATTTAATTGGTGGTACTGGATTCCTCCATTCTTAGTTATGGCAAAAAAGATATTTATTATAGTCTTAGTTATTGTTATTTTAATTGGGATCAGCTATGGAATCTACTTAATAAAAAATTGGAAGAAGATTAAGATAAGAAAAGAGCAGAAAAGAAAAAAAATAGAGTTAGAAATGAAAGCAGAAGAAAAGGAGAGAAAGAAAAAAGAAGCGGAAGAAAAAAAAGAAAGGGAGACAAGAACAAATTTAATTCTTAAAAGAGTCTTAAAAAAAAGAAAAGAATATTTAGAAGATACTAATAAAGAAGAAAGAGAATATCTTAAGACTACTCTTAAAAAACAAATAAGAGAGTATATTGAGGGGGGAAATAACGATGCAAATATTACTGATTATTTGGGGGGAGATAGAACTATAAGATTAACGAAACTTAAGGGGGCTGATGGAGAAACAGAAGATAAGTATATCGAAATCCTAAAGACTATTGAAAAATATCCTGGAGAGGACCGGACCGTAAGAGATGAAAGAGAATTTGAAACAGGACTATATAATTATTTAAAGGCTAAATTTCCAGAGTATAATGTTATATTCCAATATCCTACCGAAAGGGGAGGGAAGGTTGATATTGTTATAGATGATGAGATAGCATTAGAATTAAAGGTAGCAGATACGAAGGGAGCCTTAAATGATGTATTTAGTAAGATTAATTGGTATTCAAAAGAATTTGATAAATTGGCAATTATCATTTTAGATGTTGATGCTATTGATGATCTTGACGAATATGTTCATGAATTTGAAGAGAAAGATGTTGAAGTAGTAGTAGTAAAAGGAAGATTATCTATGGGTAGATTGCACAGAAGATGATAAACCTTAAACTAAAAAAAATCATAAATATTCTTTTTTGGACAAGTATTATCTTTTTTCTATTTTATATTATTTTAATAAAAAATATCGATCAAGAACCCAAAAAAACATTGAATGAAATTTGTCTTGAAAAATTTTCTGATGGGGGCGTCTATGACATAACTTCAATAATAGAATTTGAAGACTATGATTCTGCACTTGCATGGATAAAGAAGGAGTATCCTGACGAAGGATTAACTATTAATATTGCAAAACTTAAAAAGGAAGATTACCTGGATCGAGCTAAATTTCCCTTGATAATAGCGAAGGGTAAACGCACTATTAATGAAAATATGTTTTCGGAAGGAATTTATTTCTGTGATTCTTCTGGGATGATAGAAAGAGAATTAGAAGATTTATGCTTACTATTATTTGAAGAACGATTGGGTCAAGATTATGAAACTCAAATATTTAATAGTACTGAAGAAGCAAATGATTGGCTAGACGAGAATACTAAAATAAGAGAAGATAAAACAAAAACTTACGAAGAAAGGGCTCCTGCAAAAATAAGATATGAATTTTTAAGTAGAAAAATAGGGGGTTCTTCTGTGCCATTTATAATAGCAATTGGAGATATAAACTCTAATAATTTTGATGAAAGTTCGGGATTGTTATGTGGAGGTGGAGGAATGGTTGATATCATTGGGGATGAAAAAGATCATTTAATTTACCAGATCACTATAAGGAGAGAATGGGTTTAAGATAGGTTTCTCTCCAAGAAATAATATTTTTATCTTTATTATCTGAGGTTTATGAAAAGATCTATAAATAGGAGAGTTTTAAAATAAATATGGCTAAGAAGAAAAAAATTCCAAAAGCAAGAATGTGGATAAAGCGAGCAAAACCTGGTAGACCAAAGTCGTATGCTCCTAAAAAAGTAAAAAAGTAGCATTATGCAAATCCAAATTGAGAAAGATAATATGTAGATGGAGGGTAGTCTTTGGTGTTTGGGGGGCTTTAGAGGATTTTAAAAAAGGAGCGCCTCGAGGCACGAGCATAAGCATGAGGGGTGTGGGGGGTGTGTTAATATTGAAGTATAGAAAACCCTAAAAACATGCTATTTCTGTAATAATTATGAAAGATAAAGAAAGAAAAATTCACGAACTAAAAGAATTAATAAAAGAATTCTGTGAAGAAAGAGATTGGGATCAATTCCACGGAGCAAAAGAATTAGCTGTTGCATTAATTATAGAATCTGCAGAATTATTAGAGCATTTTAGATGGAAAAATCCAGAAGAAGTTGAAAAAATGCTTTCTGATGAAAAGAAAAGAGAAGAAATAGGTGACGAGATGGCTGATGTGCTTTATTTCTTAATAAGGATTGCTCAAAAATATAATATTGATTTAACAGATGCTTTAGAAAAAAAGATGAAAAAGAACGACGAGAAATATCCTATTGAAAAAGCTAGAGGTAGTAATAAAAAATATGATGAGCTTGATTAAAAATGAATAAAATTAGATTGATGCCCGTAGGATCTCTAGAATCTATTAGGCATTTATATGATACTATAATTAATCCTGTTAAAAAAAATTTAATAAAGAACTATATTTCTAAAGAGGATATCCTAGAAATAAGTAAAATCTCCCAGGGTGAAGAAGTAGCAATTTGGGGGTTAGAACCTGGAAAAAATAATAATCAAGTTTGGAGTAATCTTGAAAAAGGAGAGATATTAATATTTGTTCCCTCTAATCAAGATTTAATAATCTCTGAACTTATATATAAGGTTAAAAATAAAGGTCTGGCCGAAAAACTTTGGGGGATTAGTGAGAGATCAGGACAATTATGGGAGATGCTTTTATTTGTTAAAATTAGAACATTTATTAACTTAGATAAGAGAAAATTATTAACAGATTTAGGTTATGAAATAAATGATAATTTACAAGGAAATAGAGAGGTAACAGATAAATTTTTAGAAGAATATGGTTCTATAAATTCTTTTATAGAAAAATACCACAAGGAAGATATAAATTGGGATTATTTTAAGAATATCACTCCTGAAGAAATGTTTAAACGTAATGTGTCTGGATCAAGTGTTGTTGGCGGATTAACAAGATCTGAAAGAGAAGAATTAAAATCATTAAACGAAGAGATCACTAAATTAGAGAATCTTGAGGGAGTTCCAGGTTTCCCTAATAAAGAACAGATTGAGGAGAAAAAGAGGAGAAAAAGTGAATTAGAGAAAAAACAAGTTTAGGAAGAGTTAAAAGATAAGGATTCTATGTTATTTTATGAGTAATCCCCGAACAAAGGAAAGAGAAAAGGAATTAAAAGATTTTCTTAAACGAACAAGTGGAGAAGCATATTCTAAAAGGGCCTTGAGGTGGTTTCAAGAACATCTCGGGGAGATAATTACTTCGAAAGAATTAGCTCGTCTTCCTGGAAGTGATAATTATCCTATTCAACATAGTATGAGGAGGATTTTTGAATTAAGAGATGAAAAAGGGTATGAAATAGTTAATTGGAAAGATAATGGAGAAACAGGTCTAAATTTAAGAGTGGATGAATGGGTATTATTAAAAGCTGAACCAAATCCGGAAAAGATAAGAGATAGGGGTGTTAATAAAAGAATTATGTTTGATGTTTTTGAGAGAGATAGTAATACTTGCCAAATTTGTGGGAGAACACCTGGAGACGATGATCCATTTAGAGAAGGTCATAAAATTAAATTACATGTAGGCCATCTTAAATCCCATAAACAAAAAGACAAAACAATATCTAATGTTGGAAAAAAATTAACTGCTACCGATTTTATAACTATGTGTAATGTTTGTAATGAAGGAGCAAAAAATAAAGATATTAAAGTTATTACATTGTTAGATAGAATAAAAAACGCTAGTGAGAAAGAACAGAAACAGATTTATGAAGAATTACAAAAGAAGTTTTCTTAGATTTTTTATAGAGCATCTTTGCTACTTGAAAAGCTAGGGGCCAAGGGACCGCATTTCCTATCTGCCTATATTGAGAACTAATAGAACCTTCAAAAATAAAATTATCTGGAAAGGATTGTAACCTTGCTGTTTCCCTAACTGTCATTCTCCTTTTGAGATTTGGGTGTGGAAGAATTACAGGCCCACCGGTCCCTCCACCTCTTCCAACAATTGTTGGAGAGGGCTTGTTCCAATCTGTAGCCCTATTTCCGAGGTATCCATTTATTCTTACCTTATGATTTGAACCTATATGATTAGGAATTTCTTCGGTGGGTTTTTCAGGCAATCCATTTAATGCCTCTCTTACCTTTACCCATTCTTGTTTTGATAAAATAGGTTCAGGGTGTTCTAAGGATTCTAAAATATCCCTTCTTGTACCTAAGATGATTACCCTCTTCCTAGTTTGTGGAACCCCAAAATCTGCTGCGTTTAATATCTTAAATTTAATATTATACCCAATTTTATGAGCTTGTTCTAATTCTTTTAAAATAATCTTGAAAACCTTTCCTAGTTTATTTTTTTTGTCTTCATTTGTTTCATATCCCCCTAATGAAGTTAATCCTGGGACATTTTCTGCAATAAAATACTTAGGTTTTTTATCTCTTATTACCCTTAATAATTCTAGATATAATTTATTTCGGGAATCTTTTACTGCACGATAAGGATTTGCGATAGAAAAACCTTGACAAGGGAACCCCCCAATAACAACATCTCCTTCGGGGATTTCATCAGAATCTATATTCTCTATTTCATCACATATAGGTTCATGTCCTAAATTTTTTTTATAAGTTAAGCAACTATCTAAATCGTTATCATTTGCCCAGATGATTTCATGCCCCGCTTTAATGAAGCCCAAATCCATCCCCCCAGCCCCACAAAACAAAGAGATAATTTTCATTTTATTTTTTAGTCCCCCCATTCTTCTTAACCTCCTCCTTTAACCTTTTTGAATTCATGACATCCTTAAGATTTTTCAAAAAATCCTTAGAAGCATCCAACGGAATAAAAACACTTCCTTTCATAACCCACTTTTCTCCTTCTTTAATCTTCTGCTGAATTAATATAGATTTTCCATAATTATTATCTATAAGATCTATATAAAATCTTTTTTTGCCAAAATCAAAATACTTGAAATCAAGATGATGATATCTGTGATTTGGATAATATATTCTTGCACTTCCTACTTGTTTCATATAGATATCGTTAGAATATAAAAGCATTTGGAGATGTTTCTCGACGGCTTTTCTAGATATTTCTGTCTGCTGTTCTATTTCATGGGTTGTTAATCCTCGAGGATGGGCTTTTAGGTGAGAGTGGATTTTTTCGTGGGTTTCGGTTTCCCTTGTGAAGGGAGAACCATTTGCCTCTTTTTTCATAAGAGAAATAAATAACTTTTATTTATAAATGTATGCTGTTACTATCGAGTGCTTGGTACTAAGCGAAAGGTTTAAATAATTAATCAATATTTAATTTTTATGACAAATACTCATTTCCATTTGGGAGATATGCCTCCGATAGGTTGGGCTGTTTTAATTATGATTATAGCTATGGGTGTTGGAAAGTTATTTCTAATTGAATGGCTCTTTAATTTAGGAATCTTTGGTCTTGGAGCCATCATAATTATGTTAATAATTGCGTTTATTTATGATTTTTTGAATAGTTTTTCCTAGTGGGTTAGCTCTTTTTCACCACATCCCACCACACCCACACCCCACTGCTAAGCAATCCTCCTATTAGTAATCCTATTGCAAATAATTCTTTATGATAACATTTTAAAATATGATCGATAAACCTATCAAAAAACCAATAACTAATATAAAACGCCACGCAATAAAACAATTTAATGAGACATCTACTTTTTTGCTATCTGAATGCCTATCATTACTAACATAAAAGTCTAAACACGTAAACATAATATTATAAATAAACCACCATACTAGTCCAATTATTATAAAAGCAAATGAACCTTTTTGAACGAGTGCATTATTTACTACTTTTGTTTCAAAAAACAAAGAAAAGATAAATATGATTGTTGCTACAAATAAAACAAATTTATGGATTTGCTTAGTTGAAAAATAGGTATTTATTGGGGGTTGCATTTTCATTTTTTATTATTTAACTTCAGAGGCAAAAGCCAACTGAAGTTTTTATTTATTTTGATAATGTGATGGTTATAATGGGGTCGAGAGTAGTTTGTTCTTTCTTAGCTTGAAGTATTCTTTTTAAGAGATCTTTAATCTTCTCAGCAAACTCCAACTTGTGAAGCATTTGATGGTGGTTGGGGCATAAGGGTATGAGGTTTTCTTTAGAATTGTTCTTTCTGTTGTGGTCTAGGTGGTGGAGATCTACGACATGAGAGAAGCCACAGATAAGGCATTTTTGGGTTAGACTTCTATATTCTTCTAGACCTAAACCAAAATTTCTCTTATAATTACATGCTTTAGCTCTGTCTAAATGAAAAACAGTATTATAACAGCCTGCACAATAGCCTTTTGCATGATGTTTGATTGATCTTTTGCATCTTTTACAGACGATTATCTTGCCTTTGAAGAATTTCTTTTTCCAACAAGTTACACACATATTCTTTGAGTGCATTCTCATTTCCCGACGACAAACTATACATATTCCTCTTTTTACCATTCTATTTAGAGACCTAATATATATTAGAGACCTAACTATTTAAATGTTTCGGTCTCTAAAAGTTTAAATATTAGCAAATCTTGATTATTTTATGAAAATATTAAAGGAAAAATCAAGAACTTATAAGAAAAAAGCCTATTATAAGTATAAAATCAACCTTCCAGAAGAAGCCTTGAAGGATGCGGGGTTTAAGGAAGGGTATGAATTGGTGGCTAAGGTTAAGAAAGGGGAGATAAAGCTTAGGAGAAAATAGTCTCCCTCATAAATTATTTATATTCTATATAAAAATAAGAAATAAACTTAGGTGATTGTTTAGTAACGTTTATAAATAATAATCCCTTAAAAAATAGATGGCAAAAAAAGAGGGTAAAAAAATTAAAGGATTCAGTGGAGGAAGTATAGCCTTAATTATATATTTATTTATTTTAGCCTTTTTTTTCATTTTCACTACAATTTCAATGGTAATTTTACTAATAAGTGAAATAACTCCTCCATTTATACTAGCTTTTTTAACAAGTCTAATTGCCTCATTCCTTTTAATTTATTCAATTATTTTAGCATTCCAAAAAAGCAAAAAATTTAGAATTTTGGCGAGTATTACATTTTTAGTAGTTATAGCGGGATTTATTATTGGAAATGGGATTCGTGCTGTTTTTTCTTGGGGGGTTATCTTATCAGTAGTATGCATAGTCTATCTTTCATTATCAAAAAGAATAAAAGATACCTTTTCTAAATAATCAGCAGTTTATTTACTTATATAACATTAATCGTCCAATGTCCAGATTAATGTCTTAAATATTTTGGTAATGCCTAAAATCTAATTCTTTGGTAATGTTTAAATAGGGGGGTGGGTTGGGAGAAGTATGGGAAAAGGATTAGTTATTGGGTTGATTGTTCTAGTAATATTGGTTATTGGGGGATATTTTACTTATAATGCTTTTTTTACAGACTCCTGTAAAAATCTCTCAAATGCTCAATCTGAAAAAGATAATTGTTATGCTGATTTGGCTGTAGAAAAGCAAAAAGTCTCATTATGTGAAAAAATAGAGTTTGAAGGATATATTTATGATTGTTATATTGATTTGGCAGTAGATAAAGGTGATTCATCCATATGCACTAAAATAGATCAAAATGACTTTCATAGATGGGATATATGCCATAAGGAAGTTGCTACAAAGATTAATGATGTTTCATTATGTGAAGAAATAATTGATGAAAATTCTATGGGTGATTGCTATATGGAAATAGCAATACAAACCAATAATATTGCATTATGTGAAAAAGCAAATGTTAAAGAATTCTGTGAAGGGAAATTTGCTTAAAATAACCTCAAAATCCAAAGGTACAGATAATCCGTATTGTACGAAGCTTTTACACATAAAAATAGGAAATATGAGAAATAAGCGATTTTGAGCGTTTTTTTGAGGTTTTGAAGGGTTTGGGTTGTGGGATTTTAGTATTTTTTATGAGTGCTAATATCTTCTGGCATTGTCCTATGGGGATTATGCTCTCTCCATTCTCTTTCTCTTTCTTGTTGCAATATGAAGCTTGGATCAAAAGATGAGTTAAGTGTGCACAAAGGTCTCCTTGGTGCAAGGTCTGGAGTTGGAGGGGTTACTTCAACATCTTGATATGCATTGTTCCAAGTACCATCATCTGGTGTTACGCACATGTATATTGGTTTTGTTTGTTTTTTTGTCATTTTATCTTAATTGGAATTAGATAATGTATTTGTTACACATAAATTTACTCCTTCTTTTACTTTTTGGTCATCTTCTATGCACTTAGCTTTCCTTTGTTCACGTTTCCTTCTGTCTTCTGCATGAAGATTAATATAAGGAATACAATAAGATCTTCCCCATATGGGGGCATTACACCTTCTTCCTGATCTAGAATGACATTTTTTTGCTTGTTCGTAAATTACATTCTCTTCACGTTCAGGGCAATATTCAGTTGGTTCTTGTTTTGTTGCTTTTTCTTCTGTCATTTTTGTGTAATTCTCCCTGAATCCTCTTTTTCTTTAACTAATCTTACTTCTCCTGCAACTATTCTAAACATTTTTTCTCCACAAGGATTCTCTATTTGTCCTCCATCTGCTACACTAAGAGGAAAAGGACTATTAAAACTATATGCTAATGGTTCTAATCCCATTGGACCTTTTGTTAGGCTCATTATTCGAGCTACTTGTTGTTCAACTGTAGGAGGTTTAGGAAAAGCATATAGTTTTATTCCTATTCTTGCATTTCTTTGAGCATTTATAAGCGGATCATCACTTCTTGATTGATAAGCGTCGGGATTATATGTTCTTTTCTTTGGAAAAGCTCTTGAAAAATAATCTAAAAGATCTTTTATATTTGGGTGAATTTTCATGCTTTTTTTACTAATTTTTATTGGTTTTTAAGGATTATTGTTATATATTGTGCACTTAGGAAGACTTAATGACTTGCAGCAATATGTGTCTTAGCCATTACTTCTTGGTATGCCTGGGCTCCCTTGACATAATGATCCTTTGCTTGTATATACCCTGTTTCTTCTCCTTCTACTACTAATCTTGAATTATGACCTCCAAAATGTGAGAATTTTGCTTTTCCTTGATTAACTAATTCTTTAGCTTCATCAGCAGTTAGTATGTCTGGTAAAGGCATTTTATTAATTTTTTTGAGGTTTTGAAAGTATTTATATTTATGTTATCACTAAAAAAAGCAAAAACCACTGGTTTTTGCCTAATTCTGGCCAAATTTTTTGGCCAGTTTTTTAATTTTGGGGCGAGGTTGTGCACTTAGGTTAAGTAAGTGCAAAGGGAAAAATTTGAAAAAATAGTGACGAGAAAAAGAGAAAAAATAAAAATAAAAATAAAAGATAAAGGAAAAATTATCTATCTAAAATTGCTAAGATAACACCTAATATAGTAAGTACAACAACTATCCATCCAGCAACAACATTAGCTACCCCTATCCAAGGTACTGCTAAACTTCCGTTGATTAAAGCAGTTCCTACAGCTAGAGAAACAATAACGCCTGTTAGCCAGACAACAAAACTTACTACTTTTGAAAGAGCTCCTTCTTTTTTGGCCATTTTTCTACCTCCTTTTTGATTGTTATAATGCATTAAGGCAAAGTTTGTTTTTAAATATATGCTTTTTACTTTACCGACGATAAAATAGTGTTTAAACAGTTGTTTATAGTTGTTTAAACAGTGATCAAGCAGCTGTTCAAGCAGCTGTTCAAACAAAAGCTTTATAAATAAGTTTTTTTTAATAATATTATGTTTGATTGGTTTACCAAAAAGGCTAAAAAAGAGGAATTTGATCAGCATAAAGCGGCTGTTCAAACAGCCTTAAACAGAGCCAAACAGGACGTTCATGATTTAAGTAGGTGGATTGAACACCTTGATAACACTGATTCTGAGATAAAAGGCGAAATTAATGATGTTTATGAGGAAATAGCGTCGATAAAAGAAGAGCTTGAAGAACTGAAAAATATGGTTTCTTTGGCTGTAAATCCTAAGCTGTTCAAACAACGGCAAACAGTGTTTAATAAACAAACAGCCGTTTATGGTGTTCAAACAGCTGTTCAAACAGCTGTTCAAGCAGACTTTTTGGACAGATTATCAATGTCTGAAAAGGCTTTGGTGATGATACTTTTGAATAGTGAGATGAAATTAAGCTATGAAGATCTTGCTGCAATGCTTGGAAAAGATAGTACAACTGTGAGAGGGCAGGTGAATAGCATTAAACAAAAATGTGAAGGATTAATAGCTGAAAAACTTGAAAAAAACAACAAAAAAAGACTATATATTCCAGAAAAAATACGAGATACCTTATTAAAAAAGGTAAAAGTGAGAGCTAAGAAAAAGAGTAAAAATCAGTGAAAAATAAGCAAAAAACACAGAAAATACAGTAAAAACACGTAAAATAAGAGAAAAGTGAGTGTTTATGTATAAAAAGTTCGCATAATCTCTTAATTTTAGGTGTAAAAAGTGGAAAAGTGAGAGTTAGAATATAGTGAAAAACAGTGAATTTTCAGTAAAAAAGAGAGAAAATAGGGATCTTTAGTGTTAAAGTGAGAGAAGTAAGAAAAATTAGTAAATTAAAAGTATTTTTAATGGAAAAGTGAGTGAAAAATAAAATATTAAAAAACTTGATTACAATAAAGTGAGAGCTTAAATATCAGCAAAATCAAGAAAGTGATATATGATCTAGGATGTTAAAATTTAGCATTTTAGAGCCTCAAAAGGCAAAAATCAAAGAGAAAGAATTAAAAAAACTAGTTGTAACTAGGAGTTTAATTCGTTAGAACGAATAATTAAAAAGGAGGATAAAATGAGGATTTAAGGGTCTAATATACTTAAATCTGAGCATTTCACAGCAGAAATAAACTTATATTTCTCTAAGTCTTAAAATAGTTTCTAAAGGAGCTATTTTACGTAGTTTTTGAGAGATTTTTAGTATAATTTTCTTATTATTTATCTTTACTTTATGTATTGGAATACCTTTGTTTATTAGTCTTTGTACATAATCACGTATAGAACTCTCTGAAAGGCCTAGTTTTTGTGATATTTTCTTATAATCAACAGATTCAGGATATTGATCTTCAAGTTGATATATCGTCGAGAAAACAAGCATTTCTTGTTGTGTTATTGTTTTAAATTGCAATCTTATTTGTTTTTTTAGATTATCTAAAGAGTCTAATATTTCAGATGCTTCAGATATTGAATTGTCTATGTTTTGATTAGTATCAGCTTTTTCTTTAATTATATTCTGATTTAATGAGTTGTCTAAAATATGCTTATTTTGGTCATTTTGAGCAAAATTATGTGTCGAACTGTCTGTCTGTCTGTCTGTCTGTCTGTCTGTCGAAGCCCCCTGATTTCCTATGGAAATACTTAAATTTGGGTATTTTAGGGCTTTAGGAACTGTCGTATCTGTCGAATTATGTGTCGAAGCCGCAGTATTTGTCGAAGTTTTAATAGGGTGTGTCGAATTATGTGTCGAAGTGTTATTTTGATTAATTTGAGCTATTTTAAATGATTTTAGGTCTGTTTCAATTGCTTGAATTAAGGATTTTATATCAATAATTTCATTTCTTAAACTCACAACCTCTTGGCCTAACATTAGAATATCTTTTTTAACTCTTTCAAAAGATTCCTTAATAGCTCTTTTTTCTTCAGACATATTAATTGTTAAATAAGGTTTTATTTAAACATTTAGATAGATTTTTATAGTATATTCTTATGATATTTTTGAGGTGGGAACCTCAATTGGTTCTAATAATCTAAAATGAAAGCAAAATTAAGAGAAATTGGAACAAGAATTTATGATTATATTCGTGAAAGAGATGCAGATATTGATTATAATCAAAGAAGAGTAGTATGCGAAGAATTTTATCAGGGTGATGAATTAAAAGTAAGGGTAAGAGCACAAAAGGCTCTTAGGAATTATATGAAATTTACTAATTCTCTAGTTAATTTAACGCATCTTGAGTTAATTTTTTTTGGATGTATAGGAGGACCTTTGTTGCCTCTGAGTATTGGAATGTTATTGAATGAGGGAATAAGGTTGGGTTTTAAGAAAAGTAATAAGAAAAAACAAAAAGAATATTGGAATATGTTTAATCAAGAGATTCAAGAGTATGCTGAGAAAGTTAAAAGATCAAGATCAAGTACTATTCAAAGGAAAATTCATGAATTAGATCAACGTGGAGCAGAATTACAAAGACAGATTGATAAGTTAGAAGAAGAAAAAAGGAGAGGAGAAAGTTGGCAAACTGGAGATTATGAATTTCCAGAGGAATATTAATATGGGAGAATCAAGAAGTGCGTTTGGAGAAATGATTGATTATCTTAGTTGTAGAGATATTTTGAAATATTGTCAAGAAGCAAAGAGATTTTTTAGGGAAAATGAGTATCATTCTGATAGTGAAATAGATCCTAATAAAGAAATTAAAAATTTAGAAAGAAATTGCTGGTTTAATGGTAGTTTTATTCCAAATGTATGGACTGGGATGGGGGTTCTTGCCACTATTGTTGGAGGAACTGGAGAACTTTTAATACTAATTAGTGAAGGTTTAAGATTTAAGAGAAGAAAAGACTATGTTAGGATTATGGAACGTATAAATAAATGTAGGAAAAGTGCTAGTTATTCTAATTTAGTCTCTCAATCAACACGAGAATGATAAGCTTCATAAGCATTAGATGTTAATTGCCATTTAATTCTTCTTACAAAATCTATCCCTTTTGTATTTTTTTTAATATCTTTAACAAGGTTTTTATTTTTCAAATCAAACATCAATCTTTTAATGAATTCTTCATCCCTTGCTATTTCTCTTGCAATCTCAGCTGTGAAAAATTGTTTTGGAAATGAATGATAGAGAAGGGAAAGGATTTGTTCTGCTATTTTGTCTTTTTTTTGTTGAGATAGTTTCATAATAATTTAATACCGAATAACTATATAAATATATTGTTTGGACTGACAAAATAATTATAAAGGCAAAAAAAATAGTTTTAATTATGGCAGGAAATTTTGGAATTGCCTCAAAAAGAGATTGTGTTAAAGATTTATTTCGAGGAACTTTTTATTTACAGCATAGAGCTCAGGATTATTGTGGGCTTTTTATTAATAATGGAGCGGGTTTTGATTGGGGAACTCATAAAGGATTATTAAGACAACAATTTCCAAAAGAGGTTTTAGAAAGATGGGGGGGAAATTATGGTATGGGATCTGTTGCAGGATGTAGGCAGCCTGTTACAGAATTATCAAAATCAGGAGGAATGATTATAGGATTTGATGGAAATTTAGTAAATCATGCAGAACTTAAAAATAGTTTATTAAAATCAGGAAGAACCTTTTCTGCATATTGTGATCCAGAACATGTAAATGATGTAGAAATAGTTTCTAAAATAATTTCTAGTGAGGGAAGTTTTGAATCAGGAATTGAGAGACTTGTTGAGACTATGCAAGGAGATTTTGCAATTATTGCAATGAAAAAGGATGGAATATATGCTGCAAGAGGATGGGGAAGAAAACCTTTGATTATAGGTGAGAGAAATGATGCATATGCTGTTTCTTCTGAAAGTAATTCTTTTCCAAATACTGGTTTTGAGATTGCTAGAGATGTCCCGCCAGGAGAAGTTATTCGTGTTAATGAAGAAGGAGTAGAAACCTTAAAACAATTAGATCTAAAACCTATAAAATTTGGAACTTTTGAATGGATATATACTAGTCATCCTGCTTCTGTTATTGATGGGAGAAGTGTTAGTGAAGTTAGAAAAAGATTGGGAGCAGCATTAGCAAGAAGATTTCCAGTTAAAGCAGATCTTGTATCTCCTATTCCCAACTCAGGAAGATGGCATGCTATTGGTTATGCTATGGAATCAAAAATACCTTATACCGAAGAATTTGTAAGATATGATTATTCTGATAGAAGTTATACTCCTTCAGAACAAGATGCAAGGAATGAAGAAGCAGAAACAAAATTAATTCCAATAGAAGGAGAGGTAAGAGGGAAGAAAATAGTTGTAGTGGATGATAGTATTGTTAGGGGTACTCAAATGCTTAATAGAGTTAAGGTTTTAACTGATTTAGGAGCTGAAGAGGTTCATGCAAGAATTGCTTGCCCTCCTTTAATGCACGCTTGTAATTATGGCAAAACAACAAAAAAAGACGAAGATTGTATTGCTAGAAGAATGTCTATTGAAGATATTCAGTCTGAACTAAGATTAAAAACATTGGGTTTTGCTACGGTTAAGGATTTGGAAAAAGCTACTGGCCTTTCAAAAAGTCAGCTTTGTTTGGAGTGTTGGGTGGATTAAGCAAAAGATTTAATAACCTAGTATAATGAATTCTTTAAGGTGATTTCTTAATATGACACAAATTTCTTTAGCCAAACCTAGAAAAGACAAAGAAATAGAAAAAATATTGCATCCACTTGTAAAAGAATGGTTTTTTTCTAAATTTAAAGACTTTAGTCTTACTCAAAGGTATGGTGTTATGAATATATGGGAAAGAAAAAACACTTTAATTTCTGCTCCAACAGGAGGAACAAAAACACTTACTGCTTTTCTTAGTATTTTGAATTATCTTGTTATACTTGCTGAAAAAGATCAGTTAGAAGATAAGATTTATGCTGTTTATTGTAGCCCTTTAAAAGCCTTAAGTAATGATATCCATAAGAATTTAAAAGAACCTTTAGAAGAAATCTATGAATTAGCTAAAAAAAAGAAGATTAAACTGCAAAAAATTAGGGTGGCTCTTCGTACTGGAGATACTACAACTAGTGAAAGAGCTAAAATGAGTAGAAAAGTGCCTCATATTTTTATTACAACTCCTGAAACCTTGGCCATAATACTTACAACTAAGAAATTTGTTGAGAATCTGAAAGCAGTTGAGTTTTGTATTATTGATGAGATACATAGCTTAGATAATAAAAGAGGAGTTTATCTTAGTTTAAATTTAGAAAGATTAAATGAAATGAGTGTGACTTGGCCTGTTAAAATAGGTTTAAGTGCGACTATCTCTCCATTAGACGAGGTTGCTAAGTTTTTGATAGGAAATGATGTGGATAGGCATGTTGAGATAGCAGATGTTCAGCTTAATAAAAAATTAGATATTGATGTTTTAAGCCCTGGGGATTTGATTGAAGAGGAATTTTTATCTGAAAAAATGTATCATCTTGTTAATGATTTAATTAAAGAACATAAAACTACTTTAATTTTTACAAATACTAGATCTGCTACAGAAAGAGTAGTGAGCAAATTAAGAGAAAAATTTCCAACAGAATATGGGGAAGATATTGCTGCGCATCATTCTAGCTTAAGTAAACAACATAGATTTAATATTGAAGAAAGATTAAGAAATGGGGAATTAAAAGTCGTTGTCTGTTCAACTAGTCTAGAATTAGGAATAGATATTGGATTTATTGATTTAGTTATTATGCTTTCTAGTCCAAAATCTTCAGCTAGAGCCTTACAAAGATTGGGAAGAGCAGGGCATAAATTACATGAAACTGCAAAAGGAAGATTTATTGTTATGGATAGGGATGATTTGATAGAATGTTGTGTTATCCAAAAGGAGATGAAAGAACATAAAATAAACAAAATAAGATTTTCTCAAAATTGTTTAGATGTCTTATCTCAGTGTATATATGGAATGGCGATATATAAAATATGGGATATTGATGAGTTATTAGCAGTAATAAGAAAAAGTTATTGTTATCAAAATCTAAATAAAGAAGATTTTATGAGTGTAATAAGTTATCTTACAGGAGATTATGGTTTGGAAAAAAATCATGTATATGCAAAGATATGGTATGATCCAGAAACAAAGCAGATAGGTAAAAAGGGTAAGTTAGCAAGGGTTATTTATATGACAAATATTGGAACTATTCCTGAAGAATCATTTATTACTGTTAAACTTTCTCCTTCTGGAGAAAAAATTGGAGGAATTGATGAAAGTTTTTTAGAAAGAATGAAAAAAGGAGATGTTTTTGTTTTAGGAGGGAGGAAATATATAAATCTTTATACAAAAGGGATGAATGTCTATGTTAAAGCTACTGTTGACAGACCCCCCACTATTCCCAGCTGGTTTTCAGAGATGTTACCTTTAAGTTTTGATTCTGCATTGGAAATAAACAGGCTTAGATTTCTTATGAATGATAAATTTAAAGCAAAGAAAAAGGAAACAGAAATTTTAGAGTTTATTATTAAACATTTATATGTAGATAGAAAAACTGCTAAAGCAGTTTATAGATATTTTTATGAGCAATATAGATTCAGTGAGATCCCTAATCAGAATCTGATGATTATTGAGAGATTTAAATCTGGAGATAAGAATTATGCCTTAGTCCATAGTATGTATGGAAGAAGGATAAATGATGCCTTATCTCGTGCTTTAGGATATCTAATGGCGCAGGCAGGAGGAAGAGATATTGAAATAGGGATAAATGATAATGGATTTTATTTTGCAGGACAAAGAATGCAGTTAGAAAAAGCAATTAATTTTCTTAACCAAGGAAACTTGCAAGAGGTTTTAGATGAAGCTATAAATCATACAGATGTTTTAGCAAGAAGATTTAGACATTGTGCAAATAGGTCTTTGATGATCTTAAGGAGTTATAAGGGAAGACAGAAAAGTGTTGGAAAGCAACAGATGAGGAGCCACTTTCTGCTTGCTAATATTAGAAAAATAACAAGACAGTTTCCAATTTTAAAAGAAGCAAGAAGGGAAGTACTTGAGGATTTAATGGATATTGAAAATACAAAAAAAGTTTTGGAAATGTTAGACAATGGAAAGATAAAAACTAAGTTTTTAGATAATAAGTTACCTAGTCCTTTTGCAATAGGGTTATTATTAGCAAGTAGAAGTGATTTGATAAGAGTAGAGGATAAACAAGCTTTTCTTAAAAGAATGAATTATTTGCATTTGGAAGCTATAGGTGAAAAGTAAGGATGAAAAGTATAGAAATATCTACAAACTTTCTTAGGAAGACAAGTTTGAACAAAGAACTAAGCTTTTTAGAAAAAGCTTGACCAAAAATATTATTTCAAAAATGAAAAGTATAGAAATATCTACAAATATTGGATGCAAAAATATGTGTAAATGCTGTCCTCAGGCTAAAATTATTAAGAAGTATAAAAAGAAATCTGATATTAAAAATCTTAAATTTGAAGATTTTAAAAAAATTATAAATAAGGTTCCTAGAGATCTTAGAATGGTTTCTTTTTCTGGATTTTCAGAGCCTTTTTTAAATCCAGAATGTAGTGAGATGATAAGATATGCTTCTGATTTAGGATTTAAAATTGTTGTTTTTACAACTGGAGTTGGAATGAGTCTTAAAGATATAGAAATGATTAAAGATATTGATTTTTTTTTGTTTAGAATTCATGTTCCTGATGATCAAATAACTATGAATTTAGAAGTAGATAAAGATTACTTAGAGATTTTAGAGGAATTATTTAAAAATAATATAAATAAAATTCAATGTGTTTGTATGGGGGAGGGAAAAATTGTTAAAAAAGTTGAAGAATTAATAGATAAGTATGGGATTGATAAGAAAAAAGTCAGATTAAATAATAGATCTGGAAATATTGAGTTTATTTCTAAAAAAGAAAAAATAAAGGGAAAAATTTTAGGATGTATGCATTGGCAAAAACCTGTTGTTTTGCCAAATGGAGATGTTTTTTTGTGTTGTAATGATTATAATTTAGATCATTATCTTGGAAATTTGTTAAAAAATAGTTATGAAAGTTTGTTTGAGGGTGAAGAGTTTAAGAAGATAGAAAAAAGTTTGGAAAATGAGGATATAGAAAGTTTGTGTAGGTATTGTTCATATGCTATTAGGAGATAATCAAGCTTAAAAACTAAGATTTTATTTATTTTTTATGAGACAAATACAAGATATAGATATTGGAATAGGAGATGGACAAAAAACAATTAGAATTAAGGAAGGGGGCCTCATTCTTATAGTTAGGGGAGCAAAAAAAGCTTCTAGAGGACCACTTTTAGGAGTTTATGATAGATATGTTTCTCAAGGTAATTTAATATTTTTTAGAGGAAAAAGATGGAGATTAATGCAGCCTATTAAAATAGAAGGAAAAATAAGGGCAAGAGTAGGTTATGAAACAGATCCAAAATCAATTATGGCTCATCAGATAAAGCAAGCTGTTGTTGGAAGAGATCAAATAGTTGCTTATTGCAGAAAAAATAAATTAGGGGTTCATTGCTATTGGATAAGCATGTTAGAAGAGCCTTGTGAAGAGCTAAATAGCGCTAAAACGTTTTCTTATATCCCCTAAAATGAAAAATAAAAAATATATAATGATTGGAAAATGCTTATTTTTTCCAAAGGAAAAGATCCTTTGTATTGGAGATCTTCATTTGGGATATGAACAGATGCTTCATGAATCAGGAGTTATGATACCATTTAAACAATCAGAACAAACAATTTCTGATTTAAACAAAGTTTTTGATTACTTAAAGAAAGAAAAACTAAAAATTAAAAAAATAATATTATTGGGAGATATAAAACATTATTTTCCATATAATAAAGCAGAAAAATTTGGTTTATTTGAGTTATTGGATTTCTTTAGAAAATATGTAGATGATAAAGATATTATCTTGATTAGGGGAAATCATGATAAAGTTAATATTGGGAAAAAGTTTAAGGATTTTTATATTAAAGATGATATTGCGTTTATACATGGACATAAAAATTTTACTGAAATTAATGATAAAAAAATAAAATATGTTATTATGAGTCACATTCATCCAAGTGTTGTTTTAAGAGATGAATATAAAAAAGAGAAATATAAATGTTTTTTAGTTGGAAAATATAAAAGTAAACAATTTGTTATTTTGCCTAGTTTTTTGCCATTGGTTACAGGAGTAGATATTGAAAATATTAAGAGATTTATATCTATTATACCACAAAAATCCTTAAAAGAGTTTGAAGTTTTTGTTGTTGGCAAGGAGTTAGAAGCTTTAGAATTTGGAAAACTGAAAAATATAGAATGAGTGATGAATCATATAGCTATCTTTTGAAAAATAGAACAAGAAGAAAAATAGGGTATAGGGCTGTTATAAATTCAATAAAATTTGTTACATCATGTTCCTTAAATTTGAGATGTAATGGAATCCATAATATTCCAGAAGAACCAGTTATTTTTGTGCCTTATCATTCTACTGGAGTTGATGGGCAGGTGATTTCAAGTGTTTTAAGAGATAGAAAAATACATTTTTGGGTTGTAAAAAAAGCTTATTATAATAGAGCGCTTGGATTAGCTAGATTTTTAGAGGAAATTCCAGTTGAAGTAGATGGAATTTCGAGGCATGATTATAGAAGAACAATGGATATGAGTAGGATTTGGCTTGAACAAGGAGAGGATGTTGGTATTTTTTCAGATGGAGTTGCAGAAGAATTGATTAAAGAGGGGGGAGTTGAGGATTTAGAAGAAAGACGAACTTATTCTGGATTTGAAAGACTTGCAAAAAAAAACAGGAAAAAGAGTTGTTCCAGTTGGAACCTGGCTTGATCCAAAACATGAACCTAGATTATTTAATTGGAATAACTGTTTTTTAAAAAATATTGTTTATTTATTAAAAAATAGACCTATTCATTATAGGCTTAACTTTGGAAAACCTATTGACCCATATGAGAATAATGGACAATTAAGAGATGTTGTTAAAAGAAAACAATTAGAGCTTAGAAATAAAGCAGGATTAGTTAAATCTTCCACTTTCCATTTTCCTGAATAGTTTTTCCATCTACAATTATTTTTGCTTTTTTCATATCCTTAACAATATCCCAATGAATAGCAGAATCGTTTCCCCCACCATTTTCCTTATAAGCCATTCCTAAAGCAAGATGAATTGTTCCTCCTATTTTTTCATCAAATAAAAGATCTTTTGTGAATTTGTTTATTTTTGGATTACATCCAATTCCTAATTCCCCAACATAACGAGAGTTTTCATCTGTTTCAAGCATTTGTTTTAAAAAATCTTGATTTTTAGAGGCAGAATATTCAATTACTTTTCCATTTTCAAATCTTAATTCTATATCTGTTACTTCTTTTCCTGATCTTATGGCTGGAAATTCAAATTTTATATAACCATTTAAAGATTCCCTTAATGGGGCCATAAAGATTTCTCCTCCAGGCATGTTTTCTTTTCCATCATCAACTACTGCTTTGTGACCATGAACTTTAAATTTTAAATCTACATTTTCCCCAATTAGATGAACAGATGAATTTTTCTTGAATTTTGATTTAATTTTATTCATATGTTTTGATAGTTTTTTATAATCAACGCCTATTGTAGAACTATATACAAAGTTTTCATATTCAATATCAGACATTTCTGCATCTTGGGCAAGAGAAGAACAAGGAAAACCAGTTGTAACTCTAAATATTTTTGGTTTTGCGTTAACAATGTAATCAGATAAAGGATGAGTTATTTTTGCTCTTGCTGTTATTTTTTGAGGATTACATAAGGATAATTCTTTTGTATTAGAAGTTGTGTTAATTCCAATATATTTTTGAGAATTTTTTACACTATAATCAAAATGGTCTGGATATTTTTCTATTTGGTGTTTTTTTGCATATTTGTAAAAAAATGGAGAAAGATTTTTAGGAGACATTTTTATTATTGGGTGTGCTCCTTTAAGGAGAACTTCTTTGTATAGGGTAATAATAAAGTCTTCTGCTTCACTTCCTCCAGAGATTATTACATTTTCATTTGGTTTTACAAATACTGAGTAATTAACTATTAGTTTTGCTAATTTTTGAGTTCTGAGATCTATAGGCATTTTATTTTTTTCGGGATCCTAAGTTTTTATCGCCTTCTCTTTGTTCTAAAAATTTAATTATATTTGACAATGGGGAGGAAATAAGATTATTGTAAGTTGCTTTGTTCATTTCTCCTGAATTATGTAGAGTTATTAGGCAAGAGACAGCATGAGATAATCCATTTTTTGCTTCAAAATAAGTAGTTCTGGGGGTTTCTCTTATATCTTTAGTAGTTGGCAATCCTAATCTTCTTAATTCTTCATCGTATTCTAATTTTTCAGTCATTTTTAAGATTCTAGAAACAGTCTAGAGGCTGATCTCCTCTTATTAAATCTAGAATTATGGGTTTATAAAATTAATGTTTTCAGAAGAAAAATCTTTATATAGGATTATTAATTCTTTTAAAAATGGATCTTCCGACAAAAATTCATTTAGAACCTACGATTAAATGTAATCTTAAATGTATTATGTGCAATCATTGCGCTAGATCTAGAAATGCTGAAGATATGAGTTTTGAAAAGTTTAAATATGTTGTAGATCAATTTCCAAATCTTAAAAAGATTACATTACATGGTTTTGGAGAACCATTATTAAATAAGGATTTTTTTCTTATGATAGATTATGCGAAAAAAAGAGGAATATATGTTCTTTTTAATAGTAATTTTGTATTGCTTACAAAAGAATTAGCAGAAAAGCTTGTTGATTTGGGAGTTGATGAAATAAGGGCGAGTATTGATACATCTAATAAAAAGAAATATCAAGAAATAAAGGGTTTTGATATGTTTGATAAAGTTATAGAAAATCTTAAAACTTTGATAAATATCAAAAAAGAAAAAAATAGTGTGAAACCTTGTATTAAGATTGTATCGGTATTAATGAAAAGTAATTTACAGGAGTTTCCAGAGATGATTCGATTATTTTGTAATTTAGGTGTTGATGAGATTATTGTCCAAAATTTAGTTAGATTTGAAGAAAAAATAAAAAAATATTCTGCAGATGCGATTGATAAAAAAGAAAAACAGAATGTTTTTAATAATGCGAGAGAAATTGCTAAGAAAAAAAACATTAATGTCAGTTTTCCACCTATAGAGAAAACAGAATATTCATGTATTTGGCCTTGGGTATCTTGTTTTATCACTGCTGAAGGTTTTATGACTCCTTGCTGTGTGAATTGTGGAGATCCTAGAGTAAAGAATTTTGGAAATGTCTTTGAAAAATCTCCTAAGGAAATATGGAATAGCATAAATTATGAAAAATTTCGTGAGGAAATGAAGCTAAAAAATCCTCCTAAAGTTTGTAAAGAGTGTATAGTTTTCAGGGGATATTTTAAAGATTTTAAGGAGATTAAAAATGATATCTAAAAAAGATGTATGTATTGTTATTCCCTTATATAAGGAAGTATTAGATGATGGAGAAATTATCTCTTTAAAACATTTAATCAAATTTTTAGGAGATTATGATAAATATTTTATCAGCCCAGATAATCTAAGTATTAAATTAAAAGGTTTTTTAAATAAGAAATTTAATAGAAAATATTTTGAGTCTGTAGGGAGTTTCATAGATTTAATGAATTCCAAGGAGTTTTATGAATCTTTTAGAAATTATAAATATATGATGATCTATCATCTAGATTGCCTTGTTTTTTCAGATCAACTTCTTTATTGGTGTAATAAAGGATATGATTTTATTGGAGCACCATGGTATAAAGAGGTTTTGGATTGGGTTAAACAAGATAGTGTTGGCAATGGAGGTTTTTGTTTGAAAAAAATTAAAAGTTTTTTGCATGTTTTAGATTATGTAAATCCAAAGAAAGTCTGTAAAAAAGATGATATTTTTTGGGGAATTAAGGTAAAAAGATTTTTTCCTGATTTTAGAGTTGCTCCTCCTGAAGAAGCTGTTAAGTTTGCTTTTGAGACAGCTCCAAAGTTTTGTTTTAAAAAAAATAATTATCAACTACCTTTTGGCTGTCATGCTTGGGAGAAGTATAATAAAAAATTTTGGGAGAAGTATTTGGTTAAATAATTAAATATTTATCCTGTGTAATTAGCAGGATTTGAATTTTCTGTTTTTGGTCTTAATTTTGGCATTGGAATATGTAATGGAAGGCCTAAATCATCTTCAAGCTGAATGGCTTTAATATTACATTTACCCATAATAAAATTAAATAAAGGGATTTTAGAAGGATGATCAAATTTCTTTTTTTTCCATGCCTTTAAGATATCTTTTCCTTCGTCTTTATCATCTAAAGTAATAACACTCCCTTTAATCTCTATTTTAGCTATATTGGGATTATAATCTATTTTAAAAGCAAAATCAAATTTTAAAGCTGGATTTGGAGATATTGGAACTTCATCTTTTTCTATGTTTTCTATATCTAGTCCAGATTTAAGTTCTAGTTTTCCTTTTATTGGATTTTTTCTTTCTATTGATATCTTACTTATATTAAATCCTATTATTTTCATAGTTGATAATATTGAGGATGGTTTTTAAATATTGTTGTTATAAGAAAATAAAGATTATTATAAATCACATTAATAATTATAAACTCAGTGTCTTAGTAAATTAGATGAGGGAGAGTATGAGGGAAGATGTTGAATGGTATTTAAGGAGAATTTGTTATTATGATGGATTGTTATCTAAGCCCAAAAGAGAAGAACCTAAGAGATTTAGGATTTATGGGCCTATTGAGGGTTATGTTGGAGTCAGAGGGGTTAAATTTATGAGGGATTTTTGGATTGATGGATTAGTTGAATTTGTAGAGAAAGATACTAAAAGAAAGATTAAATCTAAAAAAGATAAGAATAAAAAAGAATAAGTTTACATTAAATCTTCTTCAGAGACAACTACAAAGTCTCCTATTGCTATTATTGAATTATAGGGTATTAAGGTCTCGTTTTGAGATGTTTTTTCGAGATTTAACTCATAAGTATAAGTAGTTGGATCTTTTAATACTATTTGGATTAATTCTCCTGTTCTTGTTTCAAAAGTAATATCGTCAACAATACCTAATCTTTTACCTTCTTTTGTAACTACTAATTTACCTGTTATCTCTTTTAATGGTTTTTTCTCTATAGCCATATTATAATATAGTTAGGCTGTTTATAAATATTTCTGTAATAATATATAGTGTATCTTATTGATTAAGTATACTTCTTAATTTGTTGGAGAACTTGTATGGAAGATTTAGGATTAGTTTTTTGAATTGTTGTTTTTTTATTTTATAAAATATTTTTCCATCTCTGCCTTTATTTTTCTTGATAATATTCTTATTGAGAAACTTATTTATTTTCCTTTTGAGATTATTTGGATTTATTTTGATTAAACCTACATCATCAAGCAAGAATTCATAATAAGTATTTAATGGAGGTTTATTTTTTAAAAGATAATTTGTAGCATTAGACCAATGAATAATAGGTATGTTATTCTTAGGAGGATTTATCCTAAAAATTTGACCTGCTAAATGATATTTCTTAGGTAAGCAGTATTTTTCTAGATTATGTTTTTCTAAGACTTCATACATCAATTCCATTGAATCCTCCCATGAGATAGAATTAATTGTACTTTTATTTATCTTTGATTTTAGCTCTTTTAAACAATTTTTAGTAAATAATGAACCTTTAGGGCATTTCATTAAAAAAGCTCCAAGAGCCTTTTTCTTAGAATCTATTGCATCTTCTATAAAAAAGTATTTTTCCTTAAAATTAAGAGGTTTTAGATAAGCTAAGTCTAGTTGAGAATAAATACCACCATATTTATATAAAAGAGAGAGTTGAAATTGATCAGACCAATGAGCTAATGAACCTATTCCATTATTTGGAAGTTTTTTATGAGGTTTCCCAGTATATCTAAAAATAGATTCTTTGGGCATAATTTCAGATGCATCCCTAATAATTGTATTTTTTGGAATATTTTCTATTTTATTATAACACCAAAGATGAACTTTATGACCATGTTTTTGAAGTAATTTTATTGTTAAATTCTCCATAAGAGAGAGTTTATGACCTATCCAGAGAGTATGGACAATTTTATTACTTTTATTCATTATTAATATAAAAAATCAGGAGAATATAAAGATATTTGTATTAATTTAACTAAATAATTCTTGAAAGCAAAGACTATTTTTTAGAGATCCTTATATTTAATTAAATTTAATAATAATATGAACCCTCACCCCTTTATTTCTTTTAGAAAGATTTAAAAAGAGAATGAATGATTTTATTTTTTTATTTTTTATTTATAAATATTTATATTATATATTATATATATTATAATATATATTATATAGTAAATAGAAAAAAATCATAATTTTCATTAAAAAGGAAAGATGTTTGAGATTAATTTATTTTTCCAATGGATGGGAGGGGGTGAGGGTTTCCATAGGAAAAATAGGTGTTCTTTCTTTTTAGAGGTTACAAGAGTTTAAAAATAAAAGATCTTTATTTTTCGAGGATGATTTAAGATATATTCTTTATCCTCTATAAGAAATATAGGTTAGTAAATATAGGATAATCTATAATTAAGTTTATAAAAATAAGAATTATTAAAATGTTACAATTAAAAAAAGGGATGTAAAAAGGGGAAATGAATTCAACTAAAATAGATAAAATTTTTGACTCTGTCAGTACTAGAACCTTATTTAATAATAAAACTGTTCTTCAAGCAAATCATACTCCAGAAGATATACCTTATAGAGACAAGGAAATGGAACAAGTAGCTTCTATTCTTGCTCCTGCATTAATAGGTCAAAGAACAAGTAATCTTTTTGTATATGGTAATACTGGAACTGGAAAGACATTAGTTATTCATTTTGTTAGGAATGAGCTTTTGAAAAGGGCTAAAAATTCTGAACATCCTATGAAGATCGAATATCTTAATTGTAAATTAAAGAAGATAGCAGATACAGAATATAGGATTTTAGCTGAGTTAATTAATAAATTAGGAGGAGAGGTTCCTGCAACTGGATTGCCTACAGATCAAGTTTATAATAGATTTTTAAAATTACTTGAAGAATCACAAGAGAAAATATTTATTATTATATTAGATGAGATTGACCAGGCTGTTAAAAAAATAAGTGATAATTTTTTATATAATCTGACTAGATTGAATTCAGAGTTAGTAAATACTCAGATTATTTTAGTGGGAATAAGTAATGATTTGAGATTTTTAGATAGTTTAGATCCAAGGGTAAGAAGCTCTTTAAGTGAAGAAGAAATTGTTTTTCCTCCTTATAATGCATTACAATTACAAGAAATCTTAAAAAAAAGATCTGAAGAAGCTTTTAAACAAAAAGCAGTTGATAGCTCAGCTATTTCAAAATGTGCTGCCTTTGCAGCTAGAGAGCATGGAGATGCAAGAAGGGCCTTAGATTTATTAAGAGTGGCTGGGGAGTTGGCAGAAAGAGATGGAGATGCGAAGATTACAGTCAAACATATAGATAATGCTAATAATAAAATAGAAAGAGATAAGATCTTAGATATTATTGAGACAGAACCTAAACAATTTCAGGCAGTTCTTGAGACTATTTTAAATCTTGAAGAAGGAAGTACAGGAAATATTCAAAAAAGTTTATTTAATGGAAAGAAAGGTGAAAAAACAAGAATTTTTACTGGAGATGTTTATAATGAATATCAAAAATTATGTAAAAAAATAGGGATGGAAGTATTAACTCAAAGAAGAGTAGGAGATATTATTTCAGAATTTGATATGTTGGGAGTAATTAATGCTACAGTTGTTAGTAAGGGAAGATATGGAAGGACAAAAGAGATTAGATCTTCTATTCCAGATAATATTTTAGGCAAGGCTAAGGAGATTTTGAAAAATTCCTTGGGTATCTAAGCTTGGTAAACCTAATTAATTCACTGAAATCAAAAATTAGGGGGCTAAAAAATGCATCAAAATCAAGATATATTAAAAGTATTTGTAAGAAAAGGTTTTCTTTTAGATAAAGAAACCCTAGAATTTTTCTCAAAACTAGATAATATCAATGTTTCTGAAGATGTTTTAAATAAAATATTTATGCTATCAAAAGGAAGGGTAATAAGCAAGGCTATTATGGCTAATTATTTTTTAGATATCGAACCTATATTCCTTAGTTTAGATGAATCTAAAAAAAAGATTATTAAGGATTTTTTCAATGATGTAAATATTGTTAGACAAGAAAAAAAACCCATAGAAAAAAAAGAAATAAAAAAGGAATTTGATGTTAAGATTTTATCATCTAATATCATTCCCTATAGAAAAATAGAAGTCAAGGATTTTGTGAAGCATTTTAAAAATAGATATAATTTTTTAAAAGATATCTTAAAAGAAAGAAGAGAATTAGTGAATCTTGTTTCAATAGATAAGATCGGAAATAACAGAGACATATCTGTTATTGGAATGGTTATTAGTAAAAGGATTACTAAGAATAAGAATCTTTTATTAGAAATAGAAGACTTGACTGGAAGAGTAACTGCTCTAATAAATCATGATAAGGAAGAATTATTTGAAAAAGCAAAAGAAATAGTTTTAGATGATATAATTGGTTTTAAATGTGGGGGTGGAAGAGAAATATTATATGTTAATGATATTTTCTTTCCAGATGCGCAGATTTCTGAGAAAAAGAAAGGAGAGGATGAAATCTATTCTTTATTTATATCTGACATCCATGTAGGAAGTACCATGTTTTTAGAAAAAAATTTTACAAGATTTATAGAATGGTTGAATGGGAAGGGATGTAGTGAAGATCAAAAAAATAAAATAGATAAGATAAAGTATCTTTTTATTGTAGGAGATAGTATAGATGGAGTGGGGATATTTCCTGGACAAGAAGATCATTTAAAAATCAATAATGCGAAAGATCAATATAAAAAATTAAGTTATCTTCTTAAACAAGTTCCTAAACATATTAATATTATTATGTGTCCTGGGCAACATGATGCTGTTAGGGTTCCTGAGCCCCAACCTCCTATTGATGAAGAGTTTGCAGAAGAAATAACTAAGATGGAAAATGTTTATCTTGTAAGTAACCCTGCCCTTATAGAAATTGGAGCTGGTAATGCTCGATTTAAGGTTTTAATGTACCATGGGGCGAGTATGACTAATTGGGTTAATGATATAGAAGAATTAAGGACCGGGCGAGGGCATGATACTCCTGCAAAGGTTGTTAAACATCTTCTTAGACATAGACATTTAAGCCCAACCCACTCAGGTACTGCTTATGTTCCTGGAGAGATAGAAGATAGTCTTGTCATCAAGGAGGTTCCAGATGTCATAGCTACAGGGGATTTTCATAGAACAGATATAGATATGTACAACAATATCCTAATTGTATGTAGTAGTTGTTGGCAATCTATTACTCCCTTTGAAGAAAAGGTGGGAAATAATCCAGATCCATGTAAGGTTCCTATATTAAATCTTAAGACAAGGGAGATTAAAATCTTGGATTTCTCAGACTCAAATTAGAAAATGCAAAGTGAGAAATATTTTAAGTGGATAGAAGATAAGGTAAAAGTTTGTTATTCAATAGCTGAAGCAGCAAGAGCAAAGGGTTTAGATCCTAAGATTAAAGTAGAAAGCCCAATTGCAAGAAGCTTAGCTGAAAGAGTAGTTGGATTAATGAGTGCGGTTTATCCTCAGATGAATGACCCTAAAATTGCTAAGAGAATATTAGAGTTAGAAAAGGAATTTGGTCAATTAGATCCTACTGTTTCTTTTAAGATTGCAGAAGAAATAGCAAAGGAGAAGTTTTGTAAGTTTGAAAATCTTTTGCAAGCTATTGAAGCAGGTATAAGGACTGGTTTTGCATATAATACTTTAGGAGTTGTCTCTAGCCCTATAGAAGGATTTACAGAATTAAAGATTGGAAAGACAAGAGACGGAAAAGAATATTTTAAAGCTTATTTTTCAGGACCTATAAGATCTGCTGGAACAACAGCTGCATGTCTTGTATTATTGCTTATTGATTATTTAAGAGAATCATTTGGTTATGCTAAGTATGATCCTTCTGATGAAGAAATAAAGAGATATGTGACTGAAAATTATGATTATCATGAGAGAGTTACTAATTTACAATATCTTCCAACAGAAGAGGAGATTGTTTTTCTAGTTAAAAATATGCCTATAGAATTATGTGGGGATCCTACTGAAAGCAAAGAAGTAAGTAATTATAAGGATTTGGAGAGGGTAGAGACTAATTTTATTAGGGGGGGAATGTGTCTTTGTTTTTCAGAAGGTTTGGCTCAAAAAGCTAAAAAAGGTTTTAGGTTACTTAATATAGCTAAAAAAAATGGAATCAAAGCTACTGGCTGGGATTATTTAGAAGAATATCTAAAACTTCATGAAAAAAGAGAAAAAGGAGAAAAAAAAGGCGATAAAAAAGTTGTTGCAACATATATACAAGATTTAGTTGCAGGTAGGCCTGTGTTTGGACACCCATCAAGATCTGGAAGCTTTAGATTTAGATATGGACGAAGTAGGGTCTCTGGTTTTAGTGCAGTATCTATTCATCCTGCAACAATGGGTATTTCAGGAGGATTTCTTGCTACTGGCACTCAATTAAAAATTGAAAAACCAACAAAAGGATGTGTGGTTACTCCTTGTGATAGTATAGATGGGCCAATTGTAAGACTTTTAAATGGGAGTGTCAAGAAAATAAAGAGCTTTGAAGAGAGTAAAATATTATATCCAAAAGTTGAAGAAATAATTTATTTTGGAGATATTTTATTTCCTTTTGGAGATGTGGCAAATAGAAATTATGATCTTTTAAAGGCAGGTTATGTTGAAGAGTGGTGGGAACTTGAGTTAAAAAAAGCAATAAACCATGATACAGGTAAGGAGAAGATTGTTGATAAGTATGAAGTTGATTTTGAAGAAGCTGTAAAGATAAGTAAAGAAACAGGAATTGCACTACATCCGAGTTATATTTTTTACTGGACCCAAATTTTAGAAGATGATTTTTTAGAATTGCTTTATTATTTAGTTAATGGAAAAATATCTGAAGAAAAATTAATCTTACCTTATGGAGAATCTGGAAAAGAGAAATTCGCAAAAGCTAAAAGGGCCTTGGAGATATTGGGAGTAGAACATGAGGTAACTATTGAGAATATTGTATTAAGCAAGGAAATAAGTAAAAGTTTGTTTGCTAATCTAGGATTAGATTATGAATCTTTAGATAAGGGAACCAAAAAAATAGCAGAAGATGTTAATGATATCATCAAAAAAGTTGAATTTAGTCTAAAAGAAGATGAAAACAAAAAAGTTTTAGATATTGTTAATGAGATTTCTAATTTTAAGATTAAGGATAAGGCTGGAACTTTTATTGGTACAAGAATGGGAAGGCCTGAAAAGGCTAAGCTCAGAAAATTAACTGGAAGTCCGAGTGCTTTGTTTCCAGTTGCAGAAGAAGGAGGAAGATTTAGAAGTGTGAATACTGCAGCAGAAGTTGGAAATGTAAAAGCAGAATTTCCTACATATAAATGTGAGAAATGTAATAAAGAGACAATATATCATACTTGTGAAAATTGTGGGGAGAGAGCAAAACAATTGCATTATTGTAGAGAATGTCAGCAAAAATTTGATTCAAGCATATGTCCTAATCATAAAATAGGGCAGAAATATTGTTCGCAAAGAATAGATATGAAACATTACTTACAAAAAGCAAGAGAGCATATAGGGATGACAAGAGTAGAGTTGCCAGAATTAATAAAAGGTGTTAAGGGAACTAGTAATGAGGATCACATTCCTGAAAATCTAGCTAAAGGATTATTAAGGGCTAAACATAGATTATGCGTTAATAAGGACGGAACTATAAGATTTGATGCTACTGAAACTCCTATAACTCACTTTAAACCAAATGAGATTCAGACGTCTATTGAGAAATTAAAAGAATTAGGGTATAATGTTGATGTAAACGGAAAACCCTTAGAAGATGAAAATCAGATATTGATACTTAAACCTCAAGATATATTAATTCCTGCTTGTCCAGATAGTCTTGATGAGAAAGGTGATGATGTTTTTGTCAGAATTGCTAATTTTTTAGATGAACTGCTTGTTAAATTTTATAAGTTAAAACCTTTTTATAATGTAAAGAAAAAAGAAGATTTAGTAGGGCATTTAGTTGCATGCATTGCTCCTCATAATTGTGCAGGGGCTGTTGGTAGAATCATTGGCTTTGCAAAAAGCCAAAGTTTATTTGCTTCTCCATATATCCATGCTGCATGTAGGAGAGATTGTGATGGAGATGAGATTGCTATCATGATGTTATTAGATACTCTTTTAAATTTTTCAAGATGTTATCTTCCAAGTCATAGGGGAGGAACACAAGATTCTCCTTTGGTTTTAAATGCTCATGTTAGGGCAGGAGAAGTAGATGATCAGATATTGGATCATGAATTAGTTTCTGAATATCCTTTAGAACTCTATGAGCTAAGTGAAGAAGGGGGTCATCATTCTTCTGAAGTAGAGATAGAGATGGTGAGAGGAAGGTTATCTAAGGGAAAAGATGTCTTTGTTAATACGGGATTTACACACGATACAAGTGATTTTAATGATTGTATTACTAATTCCTCTTACAAAACTATCCCTAATATGCAGGAAAAGGTTCAAGCTCAGATGCAGCTTGTCGAGAAGTTGAGGGCTGTGGATAATGCAGATGTGGCCAGATTGATTATAGATAGGCATTTTATAAGGGATTTGAGAGGAAATTTAAGAAAATTTGGACAACAGCAGTTCAGATGTGTTAGTTGTAATCAAAAGTTTAGGAGACCTCCTCTCACTGGAAAATGCACTAAATGTCAGGGAAAAATTATATTTACAATTAGTTATGGAAGTATAATTAAGTATTTGGAGCCTGCCTTGCAACTGGCTGAAAAGTATAAGGTCCCTCCATATATTAAGCAGAGCTTGTTGTTAGCTAAGAGATATATTGAGAGTATTTTTGGAAAGGAAAAGGAGAAGCAAGAGGCGTTGGAGAAGTGGTTTTAAAAAATGAAAGAACTTACAATAGAAGTAAATGCGAACTGTAGTTTAAATTGTGTTCATTGTTCTCATGATTCTTCTGAAGAAGAGATAGATTATCCTGGATATGAGGTATGGGAAGTCTTTAGAGATATTGATGCTTTTCCGGAGTTTGGTAAGATAAGGATTTCAGGAGGAGAGCCTTTTGAGAATTCTGAGTTATTAGTTATTTTAAAAGGATTGAAATCAAGAGGGAAGGTGGTTGAGTTGTTAAGTTCAGGAGTTTGTCATGATGGGCCTGTTCCAGAAGAAGTGTTAGGGCAATGTAAGGGGTTAGTAGATAATATTAGATTTTCCCTTTATGGTTCAAGGGAGATGCATGAAAGAGTTACGAGAACTAAAGGATCATTTGATTGGTTAAATCAAACTATTAAAAGAACAATACAGAATAGAATTTCTTTTTCATTTGGTTATGTTTTAATGAAAGATTATTTTGAAGGTTTTAGGCAAGTGATTGAACTTGTTAGTTATTATAAGAGATTTGTTGATGGGTATTGTGATTCTCATCTAGGAGTCTTTTCTTTAGTCAATCAAGGCCATGGAAGAAAAATTGAAGGAATCACTATTGGGCAGGCTTCAGAATTAAAACATATGGCTGAAGTTTGTAGAAGTAAATATGATGTTCAAGTGGATAAAAGTTGTTCATTTTTAGGAGAAAGATGCACAGCTGGAATTTCAAAAGCAGCGATTCTTTCAAAAGGAGAGATTATTCCTTGTAGTGCTTTGAAAGAAAAAGGAATAAGATATAGAAAGATAGAAGGTGGAAGGAGATATAATCCCTATTGTTTATGTAGGAAAGCATAATGTTAAAGGGTTTTAAACCAAATATTTAAATATTCTATATCTTAATTGTAATTATGAAAAAAGAGTTAGTGATATTAGTTTTAGTAATACTTTTAGTTGGATTTATTTCTGCATCATCATGTGAAGATTTTGATGGAAAAAGAAGATCTCTTAGATCTTATGTTAGGGGATGGCAGGAAACTATAACAGATGAATGTGAAGATGAAAATAATCTTCTTGAAGCAATATGCGAAGAAGGAGTTGAAAAACAAGTAAGTCTTAAATGTCTCCATGGATGTTATAAGGGAACTTGTAGGCCAGAAGTTTTTGAATCAAGTCAGATTATAGTTGGACAGACAGGAGGGTCTGTGTTTAAGGGATATTATGAGACCTTTGAAAAATGTTCTTATATTACAGGAGAAAATTGTAATTCTTATAATGGAGATTATATTAATTCTGGAGAATCAGAAGTAAGAATAGAGCAATATCCTTTTTCAGATGCAGGTTATAGGGTTTTAGAAGGTGTTAATGAAGTATATAAGGGTTTTAAGGAAAAAGAGTTTGAAGGTAAGAAGTATTATGTTCTTGATCAAGGAGCTAGACAGTTTTATTTTTGGACCTATTTAGAAGATGATGGAGATCTTACAACAGTTAGGATTAAACAAACTCCGGGAGTGATTCTTGAAGAAGATAATTTTTTTAAGAATCTTTTTAAGGTATATATGGATAAGTATCCTTCTAATTTAGATAAAGAGGGGCCAGAATTTAGTATAAGAAAAAAAGGAGAAGAAATAAATGTCTTAGAAAGCGAAGTTGCTTTTGTAGAAGAGTCAGAAGAGGAAAAGGATTGTTTTTTTACAACTGGAAAATGTTCTACTGAAGTTAAAAAATATGAATGGTATTTTGGAGATATTGAATTATTAATTCAGGATAAAAAAGCAAGTGATGAAGAAATATTAGAAGATTATATGGAGAATATTAATGATACTATTGAGGCAGAAGGAGATCCTAAAGATGTTCTCCAAGGATATTTACATGCTTCTTTGGAGGAAGGATTTAGTATATTTTGGCATTCTAATAACAAACTTTTATCTATTAAAATAAATAATTATTCTTTTTCAGATCCTGAAGATTCTGCTATAGGTTCTATGATAATGGAAGACTTTCTTTATGGAAATGAACAAGGAATATTTAAAACAAAATATCCTGCTGAACCTTTTATAGAAGGATGTGTTGATACAGATGGTGGCAAGAATTATTATAAAGCAGGTATTGTTTGGGATAGTGAAGGTTATTCTAGAGATCAATGTAATCTTGATACAGGTTTTATAAGGGAGAGTTATTGTGATGAAGGGCAAGCAAGATCTTCTCAGGATTATTGTGGCGAATGTAAGAATTGGGGAGAGTGTTTAGATCCTGGTTTTTTTGCAAGGATAAAATATTGGTTTATTAATTTAGTATCTAATGATTAAATATAAAACAAAATAACTGGAAGCAATAAGCTTCCCATAAGGTGAGTTCTTTTGATTCCTAAGGAAATACAAGTAAATCCTAAAGAAGAAGAAACAATCAAAACAAGAAGTCCTAAAAATCCTGAGAAAATTATTGTTAAAATAGTTAGGATTGAGATTATTGATATTGCTAAAAGCCTATAGTTTATTTTGTGGATATAGGTTGAGAAGAATTTGGCTAGTTGAATTGTTAAGAAAAAAGCAATTATTCCTGATAGGATTATTGTTAAAATAATGATAAAAAGATCTTGAAGATTTAATTGAATGATTTTTGAGATTGCTATTGCTGTTCCTGTTCTTGCCTTGTTTATAGAGTAAAGAGCAATAAAACTTAAGCCCATTACAATGGTGTTGATTGCTCCGAGAAGAAAGAGGAATTCTTTTTGATCTAAATCTCCTGTAACTTCACTTCCTATTATTGCTGCTTGGCTTGTTCCTAATCCAGGAAGAAAACTTACTAATGGAGAAGCTATTATAGAAGCAAAACTAGATTTTAGAATTGATTTTGTTTTTAGTTTTATTTGTTTTAATTTTAAAATTTTTTGAGGGGGTATCTCTTGTTTTTTTAAAAGAGAAGTTGTAAGGGATGAAATACCAAATAAACCCGTAAAAAGGGGCAGGAGTGATTCATTTATTGGAAGATTTAAAGAAGCTATTCCTAAAAATCCAGAGAGAAGAAAAATTATTATTGCCCAGAATTTTGAAGTCTTTTCAAAGTAAATTAAGAAAATAGAAGCTAAGATTAGGATTATTGGAATTATTTTTTGGATATAAGGATATATAGTTGGAAGAAGAAAAATAAAAATTGGTGAGATAAATAATATTATGATTAAGGCTGAGATGCTTCCATAAAGAGTGTAGATGACTGCTGAATATGCATGGCCTTTAATCAACATATCATGCCCTGGAAGGATAGATAAAAAATTGTCTTCATCAGGAGCTCCAAGAAAAACACTTGGAATGTAATCTATAAAAGTATGAGTTATTGCCATACTCACTAGAAATATAGTTAAGATTAGGGGAGAAGTAAAAGCAAGAAAAAAATAAGAAAAAGAAACTAAAGAAACTGCAATAAGATTAATATGAATTCCTGGGAAAAGGCCTGTTATTGTTCCGGCTATTATTCCAAGAATCAACGCTAAGAAAAAATATAACATCATTTTGATATTTTATTTATATTTATCTGAAGATTATCTTTATATTCCTGAACTTTTCCAGTTATTATTGTATTATTTATCCTCTTTAGTTTATTGGAATTGATTATCGCACTTATATTTCCAGTATAATCTTCTAAAATCAAAACTTGAAAATTTTCATAATTTTTTATATTTATTATATCTGCCTTGATTGTTATCTGTTTGTTTATATGTTGAGAACCTATTTCAGAGATTGAAATAATAGGAGATTGAATAATGTTTGAAAGTAAAAGAAGAATAAGAATTCCAAATAAGGAAATTACAAAAGAAATTTTTGTTAATTTGTTCATCCTCTTTATAATAAAGTTTATTAATGATGATTTTTATTAATTTGTATAATGGATATAAAACAAAAGATTGAATTAATCAAAAGAAACACTCAGGAGATAATTGGTGAAGATAAACTTGAAAAGCTTATGAAAGAAAAGGAAAAACCAGTTGTTTATTGGGGTACTGCTCCAACTGGAAAACCTCATATAGGTTATATGCTTCCTGCTTTGAAAATTGCAGATTTATTAAAAGCTGGATGGCATGTTAAGATATTGTTAGCTGATTTACATGCTGCATTAGATAATGTTCCATGGCCGGTTTTAGAAAAAAGATATTTTTACTATAAGGAGATAATACCCTTATTAATACAATCTATTGGGGCTGATGTCAAGGAATTAGAATTTGTTAAGGGAAGTGATTTTCAATTACAAAGCGAGTATATGTTTGATGTTTTAAGAGAGAGTAGTTTTGTAAGTGTTCATGATGCTAATAAAGCTGCATCAGATGTAGTTAAAATGGGTAAGAGTCCAAAACTTTCTGGTTTAATATATCCTATTATGCAAAATATAGATGAAGTTTATTTAGAAGCAGATGCCCAGTTAGGGGGAAGTGATCAAAGAAAGATAATGGTATTAGCTAGAGAAAATCTTCCTAAATTAACTTATGATCCAAAAATAGAGATTCTTAATCCTTTAATTCCAAGTTTGCTTCAAGGAGGTAAGATGAGTGCTAGTGTTGAAGAAAGTAAGATAGATTTGTTAGATGATGAAAAAACTGTTGGAAAAAAGATAAATAAGGCTTATTGTTTAGAAGGAGATAAGGAAAATGGACTATTGCCTTTTTTGAAGTATGTGATTATGGTTATTAAGGGAGATAAAAAAGAAAGTTTTACAGTAGAGAGACCTGCTAAGTTTGGGGGCAATGCAGTTTATACTAATTATGAGGATATTGAAAAAGATTTTTTAGCTAAAAAGCTTCATCCTATGGATTTAAAACAAGCTGTTGCAAAGGAAATCAATAGCTTATTAGAACCTATTAGGAAGAAGAAAGATAAACTGATGAAGTTGGCGAAAGAAGCTTATAAGTGATCTCATCTTTTTTAGCTCTAAAAAATCTTAGAGATTTTTGGAGCTCCAGAAAATATTGTTTTCTTTTAGAAAAAGAAAGTCTAGATATCCTCAAGGAAAACTAATTTTACTTCGTGGTAAATTCAATTATGTCTTTGTCACGAAGGATATGTTTCATGCCAACTTGCTGGCCCCCGAATTTTGAAGAAGGTCCCCAAATCTTTGTTTTCTTTATATTCTTAGAAAATCCATGAAGGATTTTTTCTGCAACATCCTCTACTGTAGCTCCTGGATTCATAATGACTGGCTTATTATCCGGAGATTTGTTAGGCTGTTGAGTATATATTCTTATTTTATTAAAGGATTTGAATATCTTTTCTTTAAGATCGTGAATTCCTTCATCTGTTATAGTTGATGTGAGGACAAAATTGTGTTTTTTTGATTTTAATGTTTCTTTTATCTTTCTTTTTGTATCTTCATCATATAAATCTATCTTATTAAATGCTATTATCTGTTTTGCTTTTGATTTTTTTAGAATATCTTTTAGATCTTTTATTTCATGAATTTTTTCAACAACAAGAATTACTGTGTCTGTGGTATTTATGATTCCTAAATCAAAATACTCACTTCCAATTGGAGGAAGGTCTATTATCTGTATTTGGCAGTTTTCATGATCTAATGTTCCTATTTCTGGAGAGGAAGTTGTAAAACCATAAGAAGCTATTATTGGAGAGGCGTTTGTTAAAGCTTTAAGAAGAGAAGATTTTCCAGAGTTTGTTAATCCTAAAAGAACTGCTTGCATATCTGATTTTTTAATGCCTACTTTTCCTGATTTGGATTTTTTTGATTCTTTTTCATAGGCATATTTATATTTTGCAAGTTTACGCTTTAATTGTTTTCTTAATGTTTCAGCCCCTTTATGTTTGGGCATGTGAGAAATCATTTTCTTTAATGCATTTATCTTTTGATCCCTGGTTTTAGCCTCATGAAATTCTTGTTCTGCATGTAAGTATTCAGGGTGCGCATTTATTGGCATGGTATTTAAACTAATATTTTTATTTTAGTTATATTTATTAAATAAGATTTATTTAAGAACTTTATGTTATCAAAGGATTTTTTTAATAGAGATTCAAGAATCGTTGCTAAGGAACTTCTTGGCAAAATCATTATTCTCAATGGAAAAAAAGCAAGAATAGTTGAAACAGAGGCTTATCTTGGAGAAAAAGATAATGCAAGCTGGGCCAGTAAGGGAGAAAATAAGGTCAGTAAGATGATGGCTGAGAAATATGGAAAGATATTAATTTATAATGTTCATATGTATAAAATGTTGAATTTTGTTACTGGAAATATTGGAAAAAAAGGAGCAGTTTTAATAAGGGCTGTAGAACCTTTAAATTTTGAATCAAGATGTAATGGGCCTGGACTTCTTACTTTAGCTCTCGAAATCGGGGATGAGTTTCATGGAAAAAATATTGGAAAAGAGATTATTGTTATTGATGATGGAGAAAATGATTTTGAGATTATTAATTGTAATAGAATTGGAGTAAGAGAAAATGATTTTGAGCCATTGAGGTTTTATGTAAAGAATAATAAGCATATTAGTAAAAAATAAGATGACAAAAAAATGCGCAGTTTTATTTTCAGGAGGAAAAGATAGTTGTTTAGCCTTGCATAAAGCAAGGCAAGCAGGTTTGAAGATAGACTATCTTCTTAGCATTATGCCTGAAAATCCAGATAGTTTTATGTTTCATAAGCCTTATTTAGAATTATTAACTAAGCAGGCTGAAGAACTTGATATAGAATTAGTTATTAAAGGCAGTAAAGGAGAAAAAGAAAAAGAGCTTATGGATTTAAGGAACTTGATTGAAAGTGTTAAAGATAAAATAGATGTTATTGTTGTGGGAGGAATAGCCTCAAGTTATCAAGGAAATAGGATAAGTAAAATATGTGATGAACTTAATTTAGAATTTTTTGCTCCATTATGGGATTATAGTCCTGAAGAAGTTTGGGATGAACTTTTGAAAGAAAAATTTAAGGTTATTTTAACCAAGATTGCTTGTGAAGGGCTTCCTAAGGAAATGTTGGGAAAGATTATTGATAAAGAAAATCTTAAAAAATTAAAAAAATTAGCTGATAAATATAAGTTTAGAATTGATTTTGAAGGAGGAGAAGCAGAAAGTTTTGTTGTTTATATGCCTGGATTTAAAAAAGAGATAAAACTAGAATTTGACATCTTAAGTCAAGGAAAATATAATTCTATTATAAAAATAAAATTAAAAAAATTAAAATAAATTAAACTATTTTTTAAATAGCATAACTAGTTCATATACTCCTGCTAAACCCACTAATGCATAAACAGTTGTTATTAACCATCCAACTTGAAGATATTGGACAAGTTCTGCAGCAGGGCTTATTGCAAGAAGACCCCAATTAAGGGCTCCGATAATAACCAGTATTCTAGCAATCATATCTAATGATTTCATTTTTTTAACCTCCTTTTTGAAATTTATTTTAGATTTTTTTCTTAAAGCTATTTATAAGTTTAGCTATACCAATTATTAATACAGCTAAAGCGATTAACCAGTTATTAATATTAGCAGGAATATTAACATTAACCAATGGAAGTATTAGCAATATACCTATAATCATAATGAGTATTGAAGTAAGTTTATCCATTTTTAATCCTCTTTTTAATTATATTTAAAAAAGAGAAGTTATTTAAATATCTTTGTTTTCTCGATAGTAATAAAAGAGTAGTAAAAATATGGCTAAATTTTATAGAAAAGTCTTGAAAAATGGTATGACTGTTATTTTTGAAAAAAGAAAAAATCAAGTAGTGAGTGTTGCATTTGGGGTTAGATATGGAGGGATATATGAAGATATTAATGAAAAAGGTATTTCTCATTTTATAGAGCATATGTTATATAAGGGAACTACAAAAAGAAATTATCTCCAGATATCTAGCGAAATAGAAAAAAAAGGAGGCATTTTAAATGGATTTACTAGTGAACAAGTAACAGCTTATTGGTGCAAAATGCCTAGTAAACATTTGAAAACAGCCTTAGATGTTTTGAGTGATTTAATTAAAAATTCCTTGTTTGATGAAAAAGAAATAGAAAAAGAGAGAAATGTTATTTTAGAAGAAATTAAAATGAGAAAAGATACTCCTCAGGCCTATGTTCATGATAAGATTCAAAATTGTTTATATAAAGGAAGTCTAGGCATGGATTTGATTGGGACTGAGAAATCTTTAAAGAATATTAATAAGAAGAAAATGATTAAGAAATTTGAAGAAGTGTATACTACAAATAATCTGATATTATGTGTTGTTGGAGATACAGAATTTAGAGATATATGTGAGTTTGCAGAAGAGAATTTTGATAAAACTAAAAATAAGATTCCTAAGCCTAAGGTAATCCCTCAGAGTAAGACTCTAATTGAGAAAAGAAAAGGAGTAGACCAAATTAATTTAGTTTTAGCTTATCATGTTCCTGATGCAACTAAAAAAACAGGATATGCTGCTCAGATCTTAAATACCCTAATGGCAGGAGGGCTTTCTTCAAGGTTATTTCAAGAAATAAGGGAAAAAAGAAATCTTGCTTATGGTATTAAGGGGTATTGTAGTATAGATAAGGATTTTGGATATAATAGTATTTATGTTGGATGTGCAAAACAAAATATGGAGAGAGTTAAGGCCCTGATATTAAAGGAGTTTAAAAAGATAAAAAATTTAAAAGAAAAAGAATTAGAAGAGATAAAAGAAGAATTAATTGGAAACAATAAAATTTCAAGAGAAGATTCGCAAGGACAAATGATGGAATTATTAATGGCAGAGATTGCAGGTAAGGCTAAAGAGAGTTATGATTATGAGAAAAATATTAGAAAAGTTAAGTTATCAGAAGTTAAGAAGCTTGCTAATTTTAAGAAATATGGTTTTTTTGCATTGGTACCAGCATAAATTTTTCAGAAAACATCAAAAATTAAAATTTTTGGGGGTCCCAAAAAACTTTTATAGTTTTTTGAGAATTTATGAGTAAACAAGGATTTTATAAGGATGTAAGTATGAAAGATAAAAAAGATTTAGTAAGATGTTTTATTGCTTTAGAATTATCGCGAGAAGCAATCAATTCTATTAAAGAAGTTCAAAATATAATAAAAAAGAAAAATCTTTTTTATGGAAAGTTTACAGAGCCTGAAAATTTGCATTTGACATTAAAGTTTCTTGGAGAAATTGATGAAAAGAAGATTGAAGAGGTTAGAGAGAGATTAGAAAATGTTAAGAAAGAGGAGTTTGAAGCTTATATAGACGGGATAGGTGTTTTTTCTCAGAAGTTCTTAAGAGTACTATGGGTCAAATTAAATGGAAAAGGTGTTCTTTTTCTTCAGGAGAAGATTGATAAAGTTCTTGAGGGTTTGTTTGAAAAGGAAGATAGATTTATGAGTCATATTACTATAGCAAGAATAAAGAAAGTTGTTGATAAAAAGATATTTTTAGATTATATTAAAAAGATGAAGCTAAAAAAGATAAAGTTTAGGGTTAAGGACTTTGTTTTGAAAAAATCTGAGTTAACTAGGCATGGGCCTAATTATGAGGATATAGAAAGGTATGGGCTAATGTAAAATATAGTCTCTAGTATATATTTATATTTAAATGAATCAAAGCTTTCTATATTTTGATGGGTATCAAAAAGAGAGATTTTATAGGAAAAGATATTATTTCTATTGATAATCTTTCAGTTGAAGAAATAGATTCTGTTCTTGATTTAGCTAGAGATATAGAACTAAACTCTAATGTTTTTTCTCAGGTATTGAATGGAATGATGATGGCTCCTTTATTTTTTGAGAATAGTACAAGGACAAGTTCTAGTTTTCAAGCAGCCATGCTTCAACTTGGAGGAAATGTTTTAGATTTTGATGCAGATAGAAGCTCATTAAAAAAAGGAGAGACATTAAGAGACACTTTAAAGATAATACAATGATATTTTCCAGATATTGTGATTATAAGGCATAAAAAAGATGGAAGTGCGAGATTTGCAGCAGATATTTTAAAACCAAGTGTTATTAATGCAGGAGATGGACAAAATCAACATCCCACTCAAACATTACTTGATCTTTATACTATCAAGCAGATAAGAAAACAGATAAAAGGAGTCAAGATTATACTTGCTGGAGATTTAAAATATGGAAGAACTGTTCATTCTCTTGCTTTAGCATTAAGTAAATATCCTGATTGCCATATTTATCTTGTTTCTCCTGATTCATTGAAAATGCCTCAAGCATTTTTAGATATTTTAAAACAAAAGAATTGTAGTTTTTCAGAGCATAATCTTGAAGAATTTGAGAATATTATCCCAGAAGCAGAAATCATTTATATGACTCGAGTGCAAAGAGAAAGATTTCCAGAGGGGCCTGAGGGAGAGCAAGCTTATAATGAAGTTGTAAAGAGGTATTGTCTAAAGTTAGAGATGTTAAAAAAAGCTAAATCAGGATTAAAGATTATGCATCCTCTTCCAAAAGTTAATGAAATTGAAGATGAAATTGAGGATACAGAATTTGCTTATTATTTCAAACAAGCTGAAAATGGACTTTATATAAGAAAAGCATTATTAATGCTTTTAATAGGAGGTAAAAATGGAAACTAGACCAATTGGATATATAGGAGAAGGAGTTGTTATAGATCATATTCCTGAAGGAGGAGTTTGGAAAATAATTCATTTATTAGGTATTGATAAGACAAAATCTCTTGGAAGGATATCTGTTGGAGATGGTTTTGAAAGTAGTAAGATGGGTAAAAAAGGTATACTCAAGATAGAAGGTATTTCTCTTTCTGAATATCAACTAAACCTTATTTCTCTTATTGCAGAAAATGCTACTGTAAACATTATTTCAAATGGAAAGATTGTAAATAAAATTAAGACAAAGATTCCTAATGTCTTAAAAGGAGTTATATATTGTAATAATATCAATTGTATCTCAAATGATGAAAAAGAAAAAATAGTTCCTTTAATTGAATACTATCTAGGAGAAGGTTTTTGCTGCCATTATTGCAATAAAATTTTTGAGAAAAAAAATCTAAGATTTGTTTAATAGTTCTAAAAATTGTTTTGTTCTTGATTTCAAGATAGGTTTAAGTTCTTCTTCATCTGCATTAATAATGTTTTTGATTGTTTTGAATTTTTTAAGAAGTTTAGCTGCTGTTTTTGGACCTATGTTTGGAAAAGATTCTATTATGTATTTTTTCTGTTGTTTTTTTGTTTTTGGGATTCTTGCATGAAAACTTATTTCCTGAGGTTTTTTTGCAAGCTGTTTTGCAAGTGTTAAAAGATAGGAGGCAGTATCTTGTTGATCTTCTGTGAATATTATGGGAATTTGTTGATTCAGTAAGGTAGAAATAATAAATCCTCTTATTGCATTTGGATTTATTTTTGAGATTTCTTTAAGTTCTTCAAGATTAGATAAACCCTCAATAATAAGTAATGGATTTTTATATTGTTGTAATTGATTTAGTTGTTGGATAAGTCTTTTATTGAGAATACTAGATACAAGGTCTGAGAAAGTTTTTCTTTCTATTGCTATGTTTTCTATAAGATAATCTCCTACTTTTAGATCTTTTATTTCAGTTTTTGCTTTTAGTTCATGAAGATAAGAAGGTATGAGGGAGTTTTTTTCATGTATATCCATATAGATAAGTTTTTGGGTAGGTTTTTTGGTTTTGTTTTTCTTTGATTTTCGCTTGAATATGTTGTGTAGCATTATGATAGTTTTTTAAAGTATTTATGCTTTTAATCTTTTATGGTTTTTAATAAAAAAGATTTTAAAATAAAAACTTTTTTAGTGGTAGCAATCTTAATTTTGATTTTTTTGACTATATTTGCTTTTAAGATTCATAATTATGAATTTACATGGTATAATCTTTTTTTTATTATTCTTTTTGTATCTCTTTTTTTCATTAAAAAGCAAATAAGACCTAGTTTTTTTTTAATTATCGGATTATTTATTATGGTTTTAGTCCATATCCTAGGAGGTCTTGGACATATTGGAGAGATAAGATTATATGATGTAGTTTTTGGTTTTATAAGATATGATTTTATTGTACATTTTGTTGCAACATTTGTTATAAGTTTTATAGTTTATCATTTTATAAGGGATTTTTTAAAATCTGAAAAACCTTGGTTTAATCTTTATTTATTCCTTATTCTTGCATTTACCTCTGCTGGAATTGCAAGCGTTATGGAGATATTAGAGTTGTTTACAACAATTTTTTGGAACTCTGGAGCATGGGCGGGAGGAAATTTAAATACTGTTTTAGATATCCTATCAAATATGTTAGGAGCTATGGTTGGATCTTTAATAATCACCCGAAATTATAAAAATAAAAAATTTAGAAAGATAATTTTTGAAGATTAAAATAAAGTTTGTTGATTGTTTTTTTTGTTTTCTAGATCTTGTTTCATGCTTTCTATTGCCTTATACATTTTCTTTTCCTTATGAAAGGCAGAATAATAATAGGCCTCATCTCTTGTATTCCTTGTTATTAACATAATTAGTTTTCCCTTCATAAGCCTTGCTGTTCTTCCTGCTCTTTGAATCTTCCTAATCGCAGAAGGGATAGGTTCATAAAAAATAACTGCATTAACCTCCGGAATATCTAGGCCTTCTTCTGCAATACTTGTCGCACAAAGGATATTTATTTCTCCTTGTTTGAATTGATTTATAATTTCATGTTGTTCTTTTTGGCTTAATCCGCTCTCTCCTGATTTAGTTATTTTTTTAGCTTGGCCAACAAAAATTCTTGAATTAATGCCTTTTATCTTATTTGCTTCTTTACAGATTTTTGCAACAGTTGAACGGTATTGGCTAAAAATAATTATCTTTGTTTTTGGGTTAGATTCAATATTTTGTTTGATTATTTTTTTTATCTCTTCAAGTTTGGGATGCTCTTGTTTTTTTGCAAGAAGCTCCATTAAGATAGTATATGCATAATTAAATTCAGTCTGCTTAACTAATTGAACTACTGCTTTTGATTTTTTTAATCTAGCTTGTTCAAATAAATCCTGAATATAATCATGAAAAGAAAATAAAGTCTGAGTTTCAAGAAGTTCAAGAGCATGATATAACTTTATTGTCTGGGCACAGGCAGAGGCACCTGATAAAAGGTTGAAATGTTTATTTCCAGAAGAGATAGCAGCCATGATCATTTTTTGAGCATCTAAAAGGTTTTTTTTTGTTATAGGGCCGAATAATAATTTTCTTTTTTTTAATTCATCTGCTTTTCTATTCAATATTGTTCTTAATGCATTTCTTATCTTATCAAATTTTTCAGGAAAATCCAGCCTTATAATTTCAAATTCAAGTTCTTGAAGATATTCTTTTACATCTTCTGAATCTCTTGTTCTTAATTCAATAGCATTGATTCCTAAGTTTTTTGATATTTGATTGATTGTTTTTTTATCTGCTCCTGGAGATGCTGTAAGTCCGAGTATTTTCTGATTTTCTGCCTGGCCCTTATAGATATCTGCTACATAAGTATAAGCATAGTTTTTCAGACATCTATGACATTCATCTTCTATTAATAATGAAACCTCTTCTAAGGTATAAAGTTGTTTTTTAAGATCATTTGAAATACATTGGGGTGTAGAAAAAATTACATCAGATTTCTGCCAGAGTTGTTTTCTTTTTTCTGCATTTATCTTTCCTGTGAATAAGGTCATTTCTGCAAAGAGTTCAGGAAGATGTTTTTTAAAATATTCAAGATGCTGCTGAGCTAAGGGACGGGTAGGAGCAAGAAAGAGGATTTTTGTTGCTGGAAATTTTTTCTGCTGATAAATAGATAACATCAATGCGATGAGGGTCTTACCTATTCCCGTAGGAAGAACAACCAAACAATTATGATCCTTACAAGTATTATAAATCTCTTGTTGATATTTTCTAGGTTTAATATTTATTAAAGTTGATTCAGGCATGTTATTGAGAAAATTAAGTTGGTTTATTAGTTTTATTATAACATAATAATCAAATAATTAACAGCAAATAAGATTAGGGTTGTAATATAAAGTGGAAATGACCCAAAAAATAATTTAGAACCGTCTAGTGTAGAGATGGGAATAGCATTAATAACAGCATAGAATAATGAAAGTTTTGCGAGAATTGGAAATCCAAGCCAAAAAGAAAATAAAGATAAGATTATTAAAAATGCAAACCCAAAAAAACTAATTAAAGCTAAGTCCCATTCCATTATCTCTGCATATCTCCAATTACTAAGTCTTTTTGAGACTTTAGAAGGAAGAGCTTTTGATTTATATTGAAGAAAAGCAGGAAACATCGAGTATAGGCTTCCTCCTGCTGTTGGAATTGCAAAAAGCAAGGGAAGAATCACTCCTACTGGAATTGGTTTTTTGAAGTGAGCCATTGTCCAAAACCAGAATTGTTTAAATTTCCAAACTTCATGTTTTATTTCTATATGCCTTACATGCGCAGTAAGGTTTTTACCTAATATTGAAATTAAGATTATTAAGATTGAATAGATTAAGGAATTTAGGACTGGAATCTTTTCTTTTGACATCAAGATTATGGTCATTAAGATAATTGCTAAGGAAATAAAAATCCACTCTTTTTTAATTTTCATATAAGAATAGGGATTTTCTTGTATAAAAATCTTGCGCTATATAAAATATGTAGTAATAAAAGCAACTTTCTGACAATAGAAAACTATATAAAGCAAATCTCTTATTTTAAGGTATGTTAAGAATAAAAAAGATGAATACTAGTTTGGGAAAACAAGTCTATACTGACTTAGGAGATTATTTTGGAGAAGTTGAAGAAGCAATCTTATCTGAAAATAAAGTGGATAGCTGGAGAATCAGGATTGCTAGGGAGATGGTTGCACAGCTAAACGGAGCTAGAGGGGTTATTATACCTCATCAATTTGTTAAGGCAATTGGAGATATTTTTGTAATCAATAAGGCTAATTTGCCTATTTTAGATGAAGAAGAATTAAGTGAAGAAGACTCTCTTGATCTATCTGAAGAAGAGAAACCAGTGGATTTGGGGACAACACAATAAATATAATATAAAAAAAGATGGTGGATTTTATTTTTACTGCAGAGCCTGTTAAGGCATTTTTATCATGGGTATTAGTATTTGTTTTATTTTTTGCTATTTTAGAAAAATCTAATTTATTAGGAAAGGATAAAAGACAGATTAATGCAATTCTTGCAGCGGTTATTGGTCTTTTATTATTAGCTTTTCCTGCTTCTGGAAAGATTATTGTAGACCTTATACCTTTTTTAGTTGTTTCAGCTGTTATTTTGTTTGTATTTATGATGCTTTATGGATTTATGGCAGGTAAGAAAGATGAGGAATATGTTTTAAATAAAGGATTGAAGATTGCTTTAGGAATTATTATTGGAATTGCTGTTATTGTTGCAGTTTTATATGTTACAGGAAAATGGGATGATGTTGTTAGTTATATGAATAGCTCTTCTGGAAGAGAAATATGGATTAATTTAATTTTTGTTGCGATTATTATTGGAGCTATATCTGCTGTTTTAGGTGCAGGGGGTAAAAGTAAAAGTAAGGAATAAACAAACATATATAAATAAAGAAAAATACATAATATAAAATGAGCGTGATAACTGGATTTGCTGTGAATATAGGCACGATACTTAATGCTTGGGATCAAGCAGGAGTTTTTAAGTATGTCTTGCCTTTTTTATTAATATTTGCTATTGTATTTGGGATATTAGCTACTTCTAGAATCTTAGGAGAAAATAAAGGAGTTATGACTGTTGTGGCCTTGGCAGTAGGATTATTAGCCTTGCAGTTTGAAATAGTTCCTCAATTTTTTGCAACTATTTTTCCTATTGCAGGAATTGGTTTAGCTGTTTTATTAGTAGCTATGATTATTATGGGGTTGGCTATGCCTAATTTTCAGTCAGATAAGGCAATCAAATGGGTATTTTTTGGATTAGCTACTATTATTGCTTTGATTGTTATATTTCTTTTACATTGAGAATAGGAAGCGGCTTTGTATGGTGGAATCAATATGGCCAAGGACTTATTACTCTTTTAGTTGTTGTGGGAATTATAGCAATTATTGTTGCTATGACTAAAATGGGAGAAGGTGGAAAAAAATAAGAATTATTTTTTTGTTATAAAAAATCCTATTATTAATGCTCCGACTATAAACCAAAAAGAATTTCTAAAATTTTCAGAATAAATAACATCTTTAAAATGTCTCATATTTGTTGTTAATCCTGAATTTGATGAAGCAGGAAGCATATTGCTTAGAACAGGAAATGTTTCAAATAAGGCTATAATAATTATAACTACTGCTGAAATTATTACAATCCATTTAAGTCCTGAAGTAAAACCCCCTCCTAGAAGGGCCATAGGAATAAGAACTATTAAAGTTATAACTGTCAAGACTGTAAGCCAAGGAATAGCGGTTATTAAATATTCTATTGATTGAGTTGAAGCTATAAATACAAAAGATATTAATACTGATAATATGGCGTGTGTTCTTGGTGTTCCAGGAATTTTAAGCATTGTTAAAGCTATAAATATTACAATAAATGCTATAAAAAAAACTAGTAAGGGTGCAAAGTGAAGTGCAAATCCTGTTTCTAACATTGTAATAATTATAAAGGAATATAATTTATAAAGCTTTCTATATGTTGTAACTAATAAGTAGTGTATAATAATATTTATAAATAGAAATTTACTTAGAAAATCATGAAATTAAAAGCTGATTTTCATAGCCATCATTGTTTTTGGGATCCAGATAAGTTAGGAGGATATTATGATCTTGAAAAAAGAAAGTATGCAACTTTTCCTGAAATAAAGATGGAAGGAAGAGCCCCTATAATGAGAGAGCTTTTGGATTTAGCATTTTCAAGAGGAATTAATTTTTTTACAATAACTTCATGCAGACATCAACAACAAGAAGATAAAAGATGGGATTATTTTAAAAGAGATTATGTTATTGGATATGATTCAGAAGGTATTGGAGAAAATGGAATGAGGTTTAGGCTTCCTGGAGATTTTGGAGGAGAGATATATGTTTTTCATGGGCAAGAATTGAAAACAGATAGGGGAGATGTTAATATTTTATTTGCAGAAAAACAAATTCCTATAATTCCAAGTAAATGTGATTCAATGAATGCGAGTTTTTATGAAACTTTAAGGGCTGCAAGAGATTGTGGAGACCATACTATTGTGTCTCTTTGCCATCCAAGTAGGAGGGGTGATTTGAGATGGGAAGAGATAAAAAGATTATATGAAGGTGAAAGAATTGATTGTGTAGAAGCCTTTGATGGTATGAATCTGCCTTGGAGAAATAGACAAGCAATTAGGGATGCTGAAGATGTTGAAATTCCATGGCTTGCAGTAAGTGATGGCCATAGGCCTTGTGATTTAGGAAAAGCTTATATTGAAATGAATGTTCCGGATTGTTTTAATCCAGAAATTATTGGAAAAGAGGATAATGATTATTCAGATTTTAGAAGTCAAGTACATAATAATGTTAGAAATGGAAAGTTTAAACAAGTTAAAGGATATTGTTCTCCTTTATCTCAAGCATTATATGTTTTAAGATTAAAAGAATCTATTGCAATAAGAAAAAAAGGATTAGATAATTATTTTCAGTAATTATTTCTTGGAGATTATCTAAAATAATCTTCAAAGCTCAAAGAAGAATCATTACTTAAATTATCTGAGGATTTTGTTTTGGGTTTTGGTTTTGATGAAGATTTTTTTGATGTTTTTTTAGATGTTGTTTTTGCTGATTTTGATATCCCTCTTTTTTTATCAAGTAAAGGAGAGACCATTTTTGAAAAAGAATCTTGAGTAGCCTTTATTTCATTTGAAATATCTTGAATATTTTCTCCATATTCTCCTATTCTTTTTAAAATTGATGACTGAAGCTCAGATATTACTGTTTCGATTTTTGTCAATCTATTATCTATATTCTGGATTTTAAATTTTAGTTCTATTTTGATTTTTTCTAAATCAGATATTTGTTTTTTAAGTTTGTTTAAAGATTCTTCTGTTACTTGTTTTGATATTTCTCTCACTGTTTCAGAATCTAAGGCTTGTTGATAATAAGCTTCTTGAGGATAAGCTCCTTCTGCAGGATATTGATCTTCTGCATAGGCTGCTTGATCTTGAGGATAGGCTTGCTGAGGATAAGCTCCTTCTGCAGGATATTGATTTTCTGCATAGGCTGCTTGATCTTGAGGATAGGCTTGCTGAGGATAAGTTCCTGTTTCTTGAGCATATTGTTCTTCTCCAGGGGCTTGAGCTGAAGGCATTGGAGCAGCCGGAATTGGAACAGCAGAAGCTGCTGCTTGTTCAGGAGTAGGAGGCATTATGCTTTGTTGCATTGATTCTTCTCCTGGAATCTGTTCTGGAGAAGCAACAGCATCTTTAATCCTTGATTGAGCAAGACCTTCATTAATCTGTCTTGGAGTAAAACCTTCTTCCCCAAGACTTTTTATTATTTCTGGGTCAGAAATTCCTTGCTGTTTCATTTGTGTTATTCTTTCAACAATTGCCATTTTTTTATGATTATATCAACTTTAAGGTATTTTTATTTCTTTTGTTTTTCAAGTATTTTTTTAACAATATTCTCTACATCGCTTATTCTAGCAAATTCTAAAGGTTGAAACATCTGAAATTGTCTTTTTAATATTTCTAATTCTGTTTTTCTTGCTAAGTTTGATTGAGATTCTATTATCCTTGCAAGAGCGAGCCTTATTTTTTTTAATTCTTGCTCTAATTCTGTTATCTGACTTTTTAGTTCAAGCAATTCTTCATCTGATTCTTGTTTTAAAGAAACTAAATTTTCTCCTATTAATAAGACCCTGTCTTTGATCATATTTTGTTTTTCTTCTAAATCTCTGATTTTAATATTAAAATCTGTATAAAATGCATCTATTTCAGCTGTTTGAGGTTCTTGTTTTTTTGCGGACATTTTTACCTTTTTTCTTGTAATTTAAAGGCTAGATGGGTTTAAAATTGTTATGTATTAGATACATAAATATTTTAATAGTGTTTTATTCTTATTTTATAAGAGGTAAAGAGAGGAATATGTTATTCAAACCAGGAACCCCATTATATTCATATGAGGTTCAGAGAGAATCAGGGCAAAATGTAATGTATATCAATTATCTTGGAGCTAGTTTTGTCCCTAGTCTGGCTGATTCAAAAGAAGTAATGTCTTTGGTTATTGACTATCTAACTAAAACTCCAAATATTTCAAGAGTTGTTTTTGTTCAGCAAAGAAATTATAGTTATGATTTTTCACAAATAAGTTTATTACAAGAAGTAGCAGATCTTTTTGTTCATTTAAGCCAGCAAGAAAAAATTTTGTCTCCAGGTAAATTAGGATTTAATAATCCTGTCGCTATTCCAGATAGGTATAACTTTATGAATTATGTTTTAATGACCCTTAAATCAGATCCTTTAGCTTGTTATTTAGAATTAAAAAGATCTTTACTTACTGAGAAATCTTATATAACTCAAATAAAAGATGAAAAATTAAAATATGATCAATCCACTTATATTAGGAGTCTTGAAAATTTCTTTAAGTTAATGAATGGTCTCAGACTGATTAAACTTGTTAGAGAAGAAATTGGGAAATCAAGATTAGGAGACAGGAAATTATATTCTAGAATTTTCAGGGCAGATGTGATTCCTAATTTTACTTTCACAAGACTTGTTTCACAATTGCCTGAAGATTCAGAAATAATAGACCAATATGAGATTGGAGAAGGCTATGATAAGAGTGTTGTCACAATATTAAAAAAACCAAATGAGATTAAGTATTTTTATCATTTAATGCCTCCGGAATATTCTCTTGATGAAGAACATCATCTGATATTAAATTTAGCTAGGAATGTTCTTATAGAACATCAACCAAAAGCAGAAGAATTTACAGATCCAGATAGAACAAGGAATGTTTTTTTTAATGTTGCTAAGGATCTGTTAAGGGAGTTAGGAGAGAGTCAGAAAATAAAATTAAGTTATAGTGACACTAATAAATTAGCTACAATCTTAGTTAGACATACTATTGGTTTTGGTTTGATAGAAGTTTTATTGCAAGATACTAATCTTCAAGATATTGTTTTGAATGCACCTATAACTCTTAATCCTGTTTTTTTAAGGCATGGGGAATATGATGAATGTTCTACAAATATTATTCCAAGTCAAGAAGATGCTGATTCATGGGCTGCTAAATTCAGAATGATTTCAGGAAGGCCTTTAGACGAAGCAAATCCAATATTAGATACTGATTTGGGTCTAGGGAAGATAAGGGCAAGAATTGCTATTATCCAACAGCCATTATCTCCAAATGGTTTAGCTTATGCTATTAGAAGACATAGGGAAAAGCCATGGACTTTGCCTCTTTTTATTAAATATAAAATGATTAATAGCTTATCAGCTGGATTAATGAGCTTTTTAGTTGATGGGGCAAGAACAATGCTTGTTGCTGGGACTAGAAGCTCAGGTAAAACTTCTTTGTTAGGAGCTTTAATGCTTGAGATAATGCCAAGATATAGGATTATAACTGTTGAGGATACTTTAGAGTTACCTGTTGAGAGTATTAGAAAGTTAAAATATGATATCTTGAGGATGAAGGTCAGAAGTGCTTTGCTAAAAACAACAACAGAGATAGGAGCCGATGAGGGGATAAGGACAAGTTTGAGATTAGGAGATAGTTCATTAATAGTTGGAGAGATAAGAAGTATTGAAGCTAGGGCACTTTATGAGGCAATGAGAGTAGGAGCTCTTGCGAATGTTGTAGCAGGTACTATTCATGGAGCAAGTCCATATGGTGTTTTTGATAGGGTTGTAAATGATTTAGATGTTCCTATTACTAGTTTTAAAGCAACAGATTGTATTATTGTTGCTAATCCTGTAAAAACTCCTGATGGATTGCATAGCAATAGAAGAGTTATTCAGATTTCAGAGATAAGAAAACACTGGACAAGAGATCCTCTTGAAGAAAAAGGTTTTGTTGATTTGTTAAATTATAATGTTGAGAAAGATACTCTTGAAGCAAGTGAGGATTTGATTAATGGAGATTCAGAGATTATCAAGAACATTGCAGCAGGAGTTAGGGGATGGGCTGGAAATTGGGATGCGGTTTATGATAATATACTTCTTAGAGCTAAAATCAAACAAGAGATTGTTAATATTGCTGAGAAAATGAAAAAACCAGATATATTAGAAGCTGGTTTTAATGTTTTGAGTAATAATATGTTTCATGAGATAAGTGATGAGGTGAATAGGGAAGTTGGACTTCCTGTTGGAGATAGGGTTTTTCCTGAGTGGCAGAAGTGGCTGAGAAAGGCTGTGAAGAAGGTTTAATTTCTAAACATTTATAAAGTAACTTTTAGTTATTATAAATAACTTAAAGTTACCCCAAATATGGTAAAAAAGAAGGATAGTGTTGTTAAAATAGATGCAGAGCTTTTGAAAAAAATTGAAGAATTTATTTCTAAATCTGAAAATAAATTATCTTATGTTAATAAAAAGCAGTTTGTAGATATTGCTGTTTTTGAGAAATTGAAAAAGGAGGAGAAAAAATGAATGAGCAGGAAGAACTTTTGAGAAAATATAGTGAATGGAAGAAAATGGGGTATGATGTTTCTAGTTTGGAGAGAGATATAAGGGGATTGGAAGTAAGAAATAGGAAAAGTATGTTTAGTAGAAATCTAGTTGTCTGTTTATTGATATTATTTTTAGTTTTAGTAATATTTAGTGATAGTTCTAATCTTAAATTAACAGGTCATATTATTTTTGAAGGAGGAGATGGTAGTTTAGGAAATCCTTATCAAATAGGTAATTGTACTCAATTACAGGGTATTAATGAAAGTTTAGATGCTAATTATATTTTGATTAATAATATAGGATGTAATGATAGTATCAATTGGGAATCAGGAAAAGGATTTAATCCTATTGGTAATTCAACAGATCAATTCACAGGAAATTTTGATGGAAAAAATTATACTATTGAGAATTTATATATAAACCGATTTGGGGAAAGCGAAGTGGGGTTTATAAGCTATGTAGGGTATGGGGGGAATGTAACTCAGATAGGGCTTTTAAATATTAGTATAAAAAATCCAAGCTATAATGTTGGAGGTCTTGCAGCAGTAAATAATGGCTCTATTACTTATTCATATACTACTGGCGAATTTATTGATTGTCCTGATGGTTCAGGAGGCTTGGTTGCAGACAACTATGGTTTGATTAATAATTCGTTTTCAAGTGTTTTTATGAAATGTACTTTTAATGCAGATGGAGTTGGAGGATTAGTTTCTAGTAATTTTGAGGGAATAATTTCTAATTCTTATGCAACTGGAAATATTTTTGGAGATTCTGGTGTTGGAGGTTTAGTAGGAAGCAGTGCTGGAGGAATAATTTCTGATTGTTATGCAATTGGAAATGTCACAAGTGATAGTAGGAATTTTGGAGGATTTATTGGATCTGTAGTTCAAACAGATATTAGTAATTGTTTTTCAACTGGAAATGTGACTGAAGTTGTAGGACCTAATTCTAATTTTGGGGGTTTTATAGGAGCTTATAGTTCAGGTACAATAACAAATTGTTATTATAATAATCAATCAGGAAATCCAGACGAGGCTGTTGGTTCAGGACCAGTGCAAGGAGTTTACGCTATACAAGATGATGAGAATTATTTTAAAGGAGATGTTTATCCAAATAATGAGCCTATGGCTTCTTGGAGTTTTTATAGTGTTTGGGAAGAAAATTCAAGTGATTATCCTAAATTAATGTTTCAGGGGCTAGGAGCCTGGATTGGAGAGCCAGAAGTTGCCTTAGTAATATTAAGAACAACAAATCCCTCAACAAATGATACTTATCAAAATCTGACAGGAACTGTGATTGCAATAGATCCAGAAGATGATAATATTACTTTTTGGTATAACTGGTATAGAAATAATGGATTAAATGCAACAACCTTAATTAAAGAGGGTTTAGTTGCATATTGGCCATTGAATAATGATACTTATGATTATAGATTAGATAATGATGGGATTATTGAAGGTGATGCTGAACCAAATCTTACTAGCTATAAATTAGGAGGAGCTTATGAATTTGATGGAGAGGGAGATGTAATCAATATAACTGGAAGTGATGATTTTGATTTAGTTAATCATAGTCTTGCTGCATGGATAAGAGCTAATGATTATACAACCGGAGCTTTTCAAACGATTATTTCTGATCAGGTTAATGGAGCTGCAGCTGATGGAGGTTTTTCATTGGGGATTAATCCTTCTGGAGATCTTAATTATGCTTATGCTTATGGTGCTGGTGCAGGAAGTAGTGTTTATCATACAGATTATGTTGACGATGGAGAATGGCATTTTGTTGTAGCAACTTATGAATATGATGGAACAAACTCTATAAAAAGTTGTTATTCTGATGCGAGATTTATTGATTCATATTCTTCAGCAACTCCCAAGATTACATATAATAATCAAAATGCCTATATTGGAGGCAGTGATATTGGTTTTGAATTTAATGGTACAATAGATGAGGTAATGATATTTAATAGAAGTTTATCTCAACAAGAGATTGAAATGCTTTATTATGGAGGGAAATATGGAGGAAATAAAATGCATTTTAATCATACCTCTGTAGGAGATAATTGGATATTAGGAGTTAGAGCAGGAGATAATAGTTCTTTTAGTAAGGAGGTTAATTCAAGTGAAGTCGAGATATTGGCCTTGAGGTTGGTTGGAGATTGTAGGGCCTTAGACGAACCTAATACTGTTTATGTTCTGCAAAATAATATTACTTGTGAGGATACTTGCTTTTGGATAACAGCTAATAATGTTACTTTAGATTTTAATGGATATAGTGTGACTGGAAACCAAACAGGAAGTATTGTTGCTGCATCTAATTATGATAACGCAACAATAAAAAATGGTTTTGCTTATAATGCTTCTAAAGGAATTTATTTTTATGGCGTAGAAAATGGGGTAATTTTTAATATGACTTGCGATAGTCATGTTTTAGTAGGAGCTCATATTTATAATTGTTTGAATGTTAGTGTTATCAATTCAAGTTTTAGTAATAATGGTTATGAGGTTATTTATAATCATAATGGAGTTAGGTTTGAGCCTGTTGATAATGGCAGAATTATAGATAATGAGTTTAATAATAATTCTAATTCAATACGTATAGCAGGAGGATCATATAATGCTGTTGAGGGAAATATAGTCTACAGCATTCGTTCTCAAGGCATTCAGGTAACAGGTTCTGAAAATAATACAATTATCAATAATAAGGTTTTTAATTGTAGTGATAATCATTGGGGGGCAATAGGTATTCATAATTCAGACAATAATACTGTGATTAATAATCTAGTTGTCAATAGTTCTAGTAGCGGAATAAGAGTAACAATAGATTCAGAAAAAAATACTATAATTAATAATACTGTTAAAGATCACTATATAGGACTCCAAACTAGCTATTCATCCTATACATTATTTATTAATAATACTGTTTTAAATTCTAGTGGTCGGGCAATTCGTACAGACCATATAGATAATTGTGTTTTTAAAGGAAATAATTTGACTTATAATAATCAGGGAATGACTACTTATAATTCCACTAATAATAATATAACTGAGAATTTTTTTAGTTTTAGTGGCGACGCACTCTCTCTTCAATCAAATTGGACCACTGGAAACAGGGTTATTAATAATACTTTTTTATATAATGGAAGAGGTATCCAAATATCCTCATGGGCATTTGATAATCTAGTTGAGAATAATACTATAAAAAATAATGATGAAGGAATTTATTTTAATCTTGCTGGAGAAAATAATACTATAAAAAATAATATTATTGAAAATAGTACTTATGAAGGAATTGATATAAGATCAACAAGCCTATATAATATTATTCTAGAGAACATTATAAGTAATAGTTCTAGGTATGGGGTTTATATTTATTCTAATTCAAGCAATAGTTTATTATTAAATAATCAGATATATGGGAATAATCAGACAATCTTTGATGAGACAAATAGTTCTTATGAGAACTATTTAATTTATAATAATTCTCAAGGAGAGATAAATTGGATAGGAAACAGAGGAAATCTAACTATTAAAGGAAATTTGACATTTCCTGGAAATATAGATATTAGTAATAATAATGGTTATTTGAATACAGAAGGTTTTGAAGGAAATATAAATACTAGTGCAGATATAACTTTTTATAATGTTGCTGGATTTAGTAATCCTATTGTTTTAAGAAATGGTGTAGAATGTAGTGATTGTAATGTTTTGAGTTATGATGGTTTAACTATTATTTTTAATGTTAGGGGTTTTACAAATTATAGTATTGGAGAGGGCCCTAGTTTAGCAGGAGGAGATACAGAAGGAAGGAGTTCAGGAGATGGAGGAGGGTTAATCAAATTTGATGCTTATAATCATAATAAAGGAAAAAATGAAACTCATTTATTAAAAATAGAGAGATTAGATAGGATTAATGAGATTGCCTATCTTAGAATTGTTTCTGCAAATATTGAATTTGAACTGGAGTTAGGAGGAGGTATAGAAGTTGATGTAACAAGAGATGGTTATTTAGATACTTATTTTGAATTTGAAAATATTACAAATGGAAGAGCAGAGATTTTGATAGAGGTGATTCCATTTCCTATTGAAAAAGAAATTGAAAAAGAGATAATTGAAGAAGAAAGATTTAGTCTTAAGGTATTTAGAGAATTTTGTTGGATATGTTTGCTGGGGATATTATTGGCCTTAGTTTTGATCTTGATTTTGATATTAATTGCCAAAAGAATACATTCAAGGATATATGGAAAAGATGTTATTAAAAAATATGAAAAATGGAAGAAAAAAGGCCTTGATGTAAGTTTTTTAGAAAAAGATGTAAAATTTTTAAAAAAATTTAATGGATCTAGAAAGAGAAAGAAAAAATGAAAAAAGAAAATAACTATGAACTTATAATCTTTGCAGGTATTGTTTTTTTATTATTTGTGATATTTTCTGTTTTTTATATTAAAGCAGGGAATATTATCATGACAGGAAGAGTAATAAGCAATCTAGAAAGAAATTGCAGTATTGATTGGATGGGAAATGATTATCAAGGAATTCATAATAATATAAGTTTCACAAATACAATCTATAGTGAAAATAGATTTGTTTGTTTTGATTCTAGATTTTATGAATGTGGATGGGAATTAGATGATGAAGAATTTGCAGTAAAAGTTAAACAAGGAGACCAGATAGGTAATTGGAGATGTGATTTAAATAATAAAAAATGGATTTATGTTAGTTCTATGATTGAAAAAGTTCCTTTTCAAGAAGTCGAGCAAGACAATCAACAAATATTTAATTTTGATTTTAAGGGCCAAGAATATAATTTAAGGATTATTGAAATTATAGGAGATAAGGCAAGCGTAGAATTAGATTCAAGAAGCTTTATCTTAGAGAAAGGGATTTCTCAAAATCTTGATTTGGATGGAGACGATAAAAATGATGTTGTTTTGGTTGTTAAGAATATTAGTTCGGAAAATGTAGATATTGGGCTTAGATATATAAATGAGAAAGAATTATTTTTAAAAATCGCTATAATACTGGTTACTATCTTTGTGATAGGTGTGATTTTTTATATTTTACATATCATGGTCCAGAATATTATTGCAAAGAAAAAATATAATGAGGAGAAGAAATAGAAAAATGCCGTCAAAAGATGTTGAAAAAATTTTAAAGAAATATGGAAGACAATTAGAAGGAGAAGTAACTGACTATTCTCCTCAGACAGCTATGAATGTTGAGTCTTCAAAAGAGTTTTCTCAATTTAAGCAAGATATGATGCCTGAATTGTCAAAATATGAAAAATGGTGTAATAGTATTGGAAATATCATTAAATTAAAACTTGCTGAAAAAGATCAAAAAAAAATATCTGAAAAACTTGCTGGAGCGCATCTTGGTGTTGATCCAAGCCAAGTTGTAGGATTAGCTTTAGTTTCTTCTTTTCTTACTTTTATTATAGGTTTGTTGATTAGTATGGCTTTATTCTTTTTTACAGAAAGTTTTCCAGGTTTGTTTTTATTTTTAGCATTTATTTTAGCTATATTTTTATTTTATTTTTTTTATTCAATGCCTGATAGATTTGCTAATTCATGGAGATTAAAAGCAGGAAGTCAAATGGTTCCATGTATACTATATACTGTTGTTTTTATGAAACATACTTCAAATCTAGAGTTAGCTGTGAGATTTGCAGCAGAGCATTTAGAAGCTCCTTTAAATCTAGATTTAAGAAAAGTATTTTGGGATGTTGAAATAGGAAAATATTCTACAATCAAGGAGAGTCTAGAAGCATATCTTGAGACTTGGAGAAAGGATGCTCCAGAATTTGTAGAGAGTTTTAATTTGATAGAGAGCAGTTTATATGAACCAAGTGAAGCAAGAAGAGTTCAGATTCTCGAAAAAAGCTTACAAGTAATTTTAGATGGTGTTTATGATAAGATGTTAAAATATACTCATTCTGTAAAAGCTCCTTTAACAAATATCTATATGTTGGGAATTGTTCTTCCTACTTTAGGATTGGCCTTGTTGCCTTTAGCTTCAGCTTTAGTTGGAGGAGCATTAAAATGGTATCATATCCTTATATTTTTTAATTTGATAGTGCCTTTTTTAGTTTTTTATATGACTAATGAGATTATGCTTAAAAGACCTGGAGGTTATGGGGAAAGCTCTACTTTAGAAATGAATCCTTTATATCCTAAATATAAGAGTAAAAAACCTTATATTAAGGCTGGACTTATAGCACTTCCTTTTATTTTGTTAGGATTATTGCCTTTTATTTTTCAATATACTCCTATTCCTTTTTGGCTTGGATTTGAGACTAAGGATTTCACATTTGGACAGTTAGGAATTGGAGGAGGTATGGAGAGCATTAAGATGTTTGATTTTATAGATATTGGAGGAGGGGCAACTGTTGGACCTATGGGTCCTTTGGCGTTATTGCTTAGTTTGTTTATTCCATTAGGAGTATTCTTGTTTTTTTCTATTTCTTATAAAGCTAGGACTAATGAAATAATGAAAGCAAGAGAAGAGTCAAGAATATTAGAAAGAGAGTTTAATAATTCATTATTTCAATTAGGAAACAGATTAGGAGATGGAATGCCTGCTGAGATAGCTTTTGGGAGAGTAGCTGAAAGTTCAAGAGGGCAAGTAACTGAGAAATTTTTCCAGATTGTTAATTCAAATATAAGGAGTTTAGGGATGAATATAGAAAAAGCAATATTTGATCCAAAAAGAGGTGCTATTATTTATTATCCAAGTAATCTTATTGCGACAAGTATGCATATCCTTATTGAAGGAGTAAAAAAGGGTTTGACAGTGGCTGCTCAGTCTTTAATGAGTATTTCAGATTATGTTAAGAATATTAATAAGATTAATGAGAGATTAAGAGATTTATTAGCAGATGTTGTTTCAGATATGAAAAGCAATATGACTTTTCTAGCTCCATTATTAGCAGGAATTGTTATTGGATTGTCTTCTATGATAACCTTGATTTTAAGTAAATTGACCTCTATTGTTAATTTAGGAGCAGAAGGAGGGATTCCAGAAACTTATCAAAATATTGCAAATATAACTGATTTATTTAAGATAGAGGGAATGATGCCTCCTTATTTCTTACAAATAATTATAGGAATTTATATTATCCAGATTGTTTTTATTTTAACTAAGGCCTTAGTAACTGTTGATGCTGGACAAGATAGATTAAAGGAAACACATGATATTGGAAGGAATTTGAAAAGGGCAGGAATCCTTTACTTGATTGTTGCGTTGTTATCTATTTTAGCCTTGAGTCTTTTGGCTGGAGTTGCGTTGGGAGGACTAATTTAGTAATCGTAAGACACCTAATGGTTTCTTTACATGTCAGAAATCAAAGATTTCTGAGCATCATCAAGAATAGTAATTCTTGAGAGGTCATCTTCCCTAGAGATAGTTTTATATATGTTTTTTCTTTGTTATTTGTATGAACAAAAAGGGGTTAGAAATGGCTATTGGGACTATAGTAATAATTGTTTTAGCTTTAGTTTTGCTTGCTTCTTCTTTATATATTTTAACAAGAGCAAAAGGAGAGTTTGCCCAAACAATTAAAAGTTATTTTACAAAAACAAATGTTGATCTGATTAAAAGCCAGTGTAATAGGTTGGCTGAATCAGAAGCTAGTTATGAGTATTGCTGTGTAGATAGAGAAGTTAAGTTGGAAAGAGAAAAAAAGTTTATGAATTGTTTAGAAGCAGGAGAAGAGATTTGGGGAGAAGATATTGTTAAATTAAATTGTGAAGGTATCTGTGAATAATATGAAATCAAGAAAAGCAATTGCCTTAGATATGTTGATCCCACTTTTCTTTAGAAAAGAAAAGCCGGATGTGCCAAAAGAAACTAAGATAGCTAAAATTAATCTGAAAAATAGAAAAGCAATTGCCTTAGATATGTTGGGATGGATTTTGTTAGGAGTTGCTGTATTAGTTTTGGTTTTTTTTATTTATATGATTTTTAGTAATAAAGGAGAAGGGGCTTTAGAATTTTTGAAAAATATTTTTAGGCTCAGGAGATAAAAAATAAAAATGATAAAATTAAGAGATAAAAAAGGAGCTGAATTGACTGTTAGGAAGCTTATTGCGATTATTTTGCTTTTAGTTGTTATTGTTTTTGCTTATATGTTTATATTTAATCCTAAGATTTTAGATTGGGTTAGGAATTTGCCTGGATTTGATCAGCCTGAGGATGAGGATAGGAAGGTTGATGTGACAGATAAGATAGAGTTTACGTTTGATTGTGTTGATGTTGCTGAGATAGAAAGAGTTCCTGGAAAGCATGCCCTTCATCAGTTTACAGATGCAAGAAAGATATATTTAGTTAAAGATGGAAATCTTGTTGAATCAGGAATGTTTATTATTGTTGAGGATAGGAGATATGTTTTTTATGTTGAGAAGTGGATTTGGGGAATGAAAAGGCAGATAATAGGACAGGTTAAGCAGGAAGATAATTTTAGGAGGATTAGGTTTGATGGGAGTATTATTGAGACTGGAGGGAAAGTAAATCTTGATTTAATCAGTCTTAAGGATCTAGAAAAACTTGAAGGAGCTTATTTGAGAATTAATAGGTTTACTTTTTGTCAGGATAAGGTAGAGATTGATAGGGTTGAAGAGTTTTGGAAGCCTAAGGAAGAGAAACCACTTGAAACTTGCGAACCCGGAAGAAATATTGATGATTCTTGTAAGGTCTCAGAGAAATGTAATTGTATTAAAGCTGATGAAAAAATCGAAGGGGTTACTAGTTTTGAAGCCTGTGAATTTTATTGTTATAATTTCGGAGAGGGTTGTCAGGCAGAGTTTTCTTATGATAAGTGTAGGGAATCTTTAATAAAATCTGGAGTTGAGGTTCTTCCAGAAATTAAAGAGTGTTTTGTTCAGACAGATAAAACAAAAGGTAATTATTGTAGAATTTTAACATTAGATCCTTCACAGAGTGCAGCTCCTTGCAATTGTAAGAAAAGTGATGGCTCTTTTGAAATATGTGATCCAAGGGGGTATTGTTATCATGAAGATATAGGATGCAGTTATACTGCTCCAGAAATATTGGGAAAAACTTGTAATAATCTTATTCCTGAACCAGGACCTTTTGACGCAACCCCTGTTAGTTAAAAAATGAAATCAAAAAAAGCAGAAGACATATTAATGCCAGAAGTATTAAAAATCATAATCGGAGTTTTAGTTATATCTATCTTGGTTTATCTTGCTTTTAGTCTATATGGCTTGTTTACTTCTAAGCCTGAGATTGAGCAAGCAAGGGCGATAATGACTCAGATTGAAGGTAGGGTAGAAGAGTTAGTTAATGATGGAGATAAAAAAGATATTCTTATAACCTCTCCTCAGGATTGGTTTATTCATTTATTTAATTCAGAGGAATATCAACCATTAATATGTGAAAGAAAGAATTGTTTGTGTATGTGTCCTGAGTCTGATAAGGAAGCAATCAAAAGATCAGATCATTGTGAGGATGGAATTTGTTTTACAAATGAAAAACAATTTATTGTTACTGAATCAACTATTATTAGTGCTCAAAATATTCAAGGAATCCATCTTCATAAGGATTTTCTTCCTTTTTCTTTAGCAGTAGAACTTGAGGACAATAGAGTAAATGTTTTTATTGAAAGAGCAGAGATAGAAAATATTGAATTATTTAATAATCTATTAGATTCTGAATATGATTTTCTTGATCAGGGTAAAAAAACTATTAAGGATCAGATATTATATTGGTATAATTCTGGAAGTGCTCCTGCTCATAGGGATAAAGATGCTAAAAATGATCTTATTCAAAATATAGGAACTCATTTTTCAAAGTACGATTATGCTATTTATGTTTATTTTGTTAGAGAAGGTCAATGGAGTATTGGCCAGCCCCTTAGTACATCTAGTATGTTAAGAATTTCAGCAGGAGGGGATAAAAAATTTTCAATAAAAAATGTTCCTCATTGGCCTAATCTGGTTGTGGAAAATTCAGAGGGAAATGATGTTATAATTATCTTTCAGAGGAGAATATGAAAAACAAAAAAGCAATGGCAATGGCAAAAATACTAAAGATAGCACTTTTAATAGCTATTTTCTTATTATTATTATTCGGAATTACATTTTTAGTAAGAAACATTTGGAGTGCTTTTTAAAAATCCCACTTTTCTTTTAGAAAAAGAAAAGCCGGATGTGCCAAAAGAAAACTAAGATAGAAAAAATGAAGGAAAATAAAAACAAAGATAAAAAAGCAGCATTAATGATAACTTGGGTTATTTCAATTATCATATTAGCAGTAGGTTTTACACTTTTGATAATGTTTTTTTATAGTGTGGATTGGAGAGGAAATATAGATGATGAAGTATGCCATCAATCTGTGATATTTAGGGCAACTGCTCCTGGCTTAACAAAAGAATATCTTCCTTTAAAATGCAAGACAGACAAAATATGCATCACAGATAGAAATATTTTGCAAGGAAAAGCTGATTGCAGTAATGATTTTGGAAAAATCTCAGGAATTAAAAATGTTAGGGTGAGTAATGTAAAAGAAGTAGAAGCACTTTATGCAGAAGAAATATTAAATTGCTGGACAATGATGGGAGAAGGAAAAGTTGATTTATTTTATCAAGATGCAAGAGTTCATGGTTTTGGAACTGTTTATCCTAGTTGTGTTATATGTTCAAGAATTGCATTTGATAATGATCTTAAATTAGATTTAAGTGGAATGGATGTTGAAAAATATATGAGAGAATATAAGGTTCCGGGACAAGAGATTTCATATATGCAATATATTGGAGGAGAAAGAGGCTTGATTGATGTTAAAAAGAATTTAATTACTGCTAAAGAAGATTTTACTGTTCCAGATGTGGAAACTGGAAAGGTTGGAAAAGTTGAAGTACAAGGAGATACAGGAGGGACTATTGAAACTGATGATATTGATGATAAAATCCTTATTGATCCTGCTACTGGAAATAAGGAAACATTAACAAGTGAATTAGCTATAATGTTTATGCAGATTACTGCTCCTGAAGGAGGAAAAGTTTTAAGTAATACTCTAGAAGGATTAGGATTAGCTTCTGGATTTGGATTTGCAGTATCTCCAAAAGTTATGGGGCCCGTAATTCTTAAGACATTAACAAGTCCTTGGACATGGGCAGTTATTGCAATTGCAGGAGTATCTCAACAAGGGGCTGTTTATAGAAATAGGGCAATAACTATGGGCTATTGTGGAGATGTTGAAGTAGGAGATAGGGCAAGAGGAGGATGTTCAGTTGTTAGGACTGTTAATTATAATGCTGCTGATATAAGCCAATATTGTAAAAATATTGAATCCATACCCTAATCAAAGACAACCTAACGGTTTTCTTTGATGGAGCTTTCCCTAAAGTTAGATTCTCATCCTGAGAATAAAAAAATAAGAACATGAAATCAAAAAAAGCAGGTGTTTTACAAGAACAAATAATCTTTTGGATATTAAACATAGTTTTCTTTTCATTAATTCTTGTTTTTGCAGTAAGAACCGGAAGCCACACTGGAATTATGGAAGAGACTTATGCAAAGCAAATAGCATTAACAATAGATAGTATGGATAAAAACATGGAAGTAGAAATGGATTTATCTGAGCTTTATAAGATAGCTGAAAAAAATGATTTTAAAGGAGAGCTTTTTTTTCTTGAAAAAGATAAAAATATTATTATTGTAACCGCAGGAAAAGGAGAAGGATATAGATATAGGTATTTTTCTGATTTAGATTTTGATTTTATTTTAACCCAAGATAAAAAATTGAGATTAAGTACAATGGAGGGTCAGGATGCTAGTTAAAAATAAAAAAGCAGGAGAAAAAATATTATCTATTTGGTGGTTTTTTGTATTAGTTATTATAGCTGGAGGGGTTGTTATTGGAGTTACTATGTTTTATGTAGGAGACTCAGATGTTAGAGGTTTGGAGGCAGATGTTTTGGCAAGTAAGATTCTAGATTGTATTGTTGAGAGTGGAGAAATAGATATGGAAATTAGTAAAGAGAATATTTTTGAAAAATGTAATCTAAACAAAGAGATTTTAGATGAAAGTGGAAATTATTATGTTAATATCTCTGTTTTTAGGGAGGATAATAGTCTTGAAAAAGAAATAAGATTTGGTGCAAATATTTTTGAAAAAGATTGTAAAATAAGAGAAAAAGTAATTGCTCCTGATTTTGCAGTATGTTCTGAAAAATCAGTTTTTGTTTTTGATAGAGATAATAAAAAATTAAAATTAAATGTTTTAGCTGGAAGTAATTATAGAGGTGAGAAGTAAGATGATTAAGAATAAAAGAGGCCAGATTGCATCAGGAATAACTTGGTTTTTAGCATTTTTAATAATCTTTTTTGCTATTATGCTGTTCATAGCAGCATCTGGTGCTGTTTCATCTAGAAAAGATGTTAAAGATATCTCAAGTTTGAAACTTATTGGAGAGGGAGATAGGGAAGGAAATTTTGGAGATTTTGATAATGCTCTTAATTTTATTAATATTTTAAATACTAAAGTCGAAGATGATAAAACATTAAGAATTCTTATTTTAGAATCATTAGATAGCTATCTAGATAATAAAGAATTAATGAGGCTTATTAATAACGATATTAATAAAATAAAATCTTATTCGATTCCTGCTGAAATTATGTTAGATTCTAGAGATATAAATAAGGAAAAACAACTTTTTCAAAAAATAGATAATGTTTTAGAAGGATATTGTAAAGATTATATTATTACTATTCCTTATGCTCAGATATCAGATGGAAAAGAGTTGCTTGAACCACTTGCTCCTGAAATTTTGCTTGATAATTATAAATCAGAAATAAAGATTCCTATTGCGTATAAAAATCAAGTGATAATAATTAAATATCAAGAATCAAAAAAATGTTAATGAAAAATAAAAAAGCAGACACTTCGATATTGATTTTAGTGGTTTTGACAATAGTTTTATTTGCAGCTATCTTATTTACATTTGATGCAGCTGAAAATAAATTAAAAATAAGAATGAAAGGATTAAGTATTGTAGATAATCTTAGAATCGAAGAAGAAATTTTTATTTTAAATTTAAAAACTATTTCAGAGGAAATAGTTGAGGCAAATCCAGGTATTAGTGAACAAAAGTTTATAGAAGAGTTCAAGAAAAAATATATTCCTCTGATTGATAAGGATGATATTTTTAAGGAAAGGCAGATCAATGACGAGGATTTTGATATAAGTATAGAAAATAAAGTTCTGAAGTTTAGATTAAAGGATATTATTTTTAGAAGATCTTCAAGAGATAATAAATTTGATATTAAACATACTAAAGATGTTTATTTTGAGATAGGTTTTTAAACCCTAAAATATTATAGTAAATAAGAAAAAAGAGAGTAAAATGAAGTCAAGAAAAGCAGCTGAGATGACTATTGGAACTATTATTGTAATTATATTAGCTTTAGTTGTGCTTGTTTTTCTGATATGGGGATTTACAGCTGGTTGGGGTAATTTAAGAGATCAGATTCTGAATATTTTTGGAGGAGGAAGTAATATTGATACTTTAGTAAGTAGTTGTCAGACTGTTTGTGCAACTCAGCAAGCTTTTAATTATTGTGGATTAAAAAGGGATGTTAGGTTTGGAGATAATATAAAAGCAAAAATGACTTGTAAGCAGTTAGAGGGGGCTGAGATAGGATTAGATGTTTGTGATATTGATTGTTCTAATTATCCTGAATTGAGTTGCGAGGGATCTAAGGAAACAGAGACAGAAGCTGCTAAGGGTCTTGGAGGGACATGGGTGGAAAAAGGGGCAAATTGTCCTGATGGAAAAATAAAGATTGTAACTGATGAAGTGACTGCAAAAGCAGATGCTAAGAAACTTAAAGCAGGAAGTATATGTTGTGCTGCTTAATCATATTTCTAAACTTTTAAATACTATTTTTATTTGTTAATAATATAAAAAGAGGACAATCTATCAAATCTTTTTGATAGCTATCTCTAGGGAAAGCTGCATCAAAGAAAACAATAGGTTGTGTTTGATTATGGATAGAGGTGAATCACGAAAAAAAAAGAAACACAAATATAAGGAAAAAAAGAAAAATCCTTATAAAAAAGGTGGAAAGTTTAGAACTAAAAAGGATGTAACTAAATAGTAAAATGATAGATATTTTTACTCCTCAGAATTGGGTTTTAATTGTTATTGGTTTAATTTGGATGTTTATTGCTGTTATTCAGGATTTTCGTAAAAGAGAAGTTGCAAATTGGTGGAACTTTTCTTTAATAATTATTGTCCTTGTCTATAGGGGATTTGTTTCTATATTTGAATTAAGTTATTGGTATTTTTTATGGGGGCTTATTGGGCTAGGAGTGGGTTTTATTCTTGCTAATATTTTTTATTATGCAAGAATGTTTGCAGGAGGAGATGCAAAACTTATGTATGGAGTATTTGCAATTCTTCCTTTAAGTTTTATTGCTAGAGAAAATCTTCAGATATTAGTCTGGTTTTTATTATTATTTTTGATTATAGGATCTGTTTATGGGGGAATATATAGTATTATCTTAATGATTATTAATTTTAAAAAATTTAAAACAAATTTTGTAAAATTGTTTTCCAGATATAAAATAGGAGTTTATATTGTAATGTTCTTAGGAATTATTGGATTTGTTATTGCCATGTTATTTGATATTATTAGTATTATGTTTTTTTCAATATTGATTTTTATTTCTCCTGCTTTATTGCTTTATGCAAAAGCTGTGGAAAATTGCTCTATGATTAGAAAAATTAATACTAAGGATTTGACTATTGGAGACTGGCTGGCAAAAGATGTTAAGGTTGGGGGAAGAATAATAAAAGAAGATTGGGAAGGAATTAGTGAAAAAGATCTTAAGCTCTTGAAAAAGCATAAGGGAAAAGTATTGGTTAAATATGGGATTCCCTTTACTCCTACGTTTTTAATTGGATTTATTGTTATGTTAATAATCTTTAAATATGGGTTAAACTTACTATTACTATAAAAAGATGGAACAAAAAAAAGAACTAGATAATGAAGAACAGCTTGAAAAAACTTTGACTAAAAAAGAAAAAAAACTTTTAGATAAAGTTATAAGAGATAAAATGAAACAAGCTAGGGAAAAAGCTAAAAAATATGGAAGCAGGTTTAAAGATCAAACAAAAAAATCTTTATTAACTGCATTGATTGCTGCGTTTGGTTTTATTATTGCCTTGGCATGGAGAGATTTTATTACAGAATATACTGAACTGCTTGTCTCTTTAACTCCTCTCCAAGGTAAATTAGTTCACGCAGTTCTCGTAACAATAGTGAGTGTTATTGGGATTATTATTGTAACTAAACTTTTTTCAGATAATGAAGATGGAAAATAAAGCTCAATTAGCAATATTTGTTATTGTAGCAATAGTTATTGTTGGAGTTATAGGTTTATTTTTTGTCTTAAGAGGAAGGATTGATATAACTCCTGGAATTAGTCCAGAAATCCAGCCTATATATGATTATATTCATGGATGTGCTTCTAGTAGCTTAGTTAATGCAAGTTTTATAATGGGATTTCAGGGAGGATATATTGCAATGCCTGAAGGTTATTTAAAAACAAATCTTTCAGATTTTGGTTATGGAATCTATAAAGGGAAGAAAGTTTTGGTTTCTAGAGATGATATGGAAAAAGTACTTGAATCATTTATAGAAACAACTATGGATTCATGTGAGGTTCAACAAGCTTTTTTAGATTATGATATAGAATTAAAAGAACCTAATGCAGAAGTTGTTATCTTTGATAATAATATAGAACTAGAATTAGATTATGATTTTGTTGCTTCTAAAGAAGATGTTAGTTATTCTATTGATAAACCTTATTTAATTGAGATTGAAACAAGTCTTGGAAAATTGCAAGGTGTTGCTGAACAAATAGTTGATAAAAGTCTGGAAGATAGTGAGAATATAGATTTAGATTACTTGACTGATTTGGATTATGAGATTTTAATCATACCTTATAATGAGACTACTTTTATTTATAGTATTACAGATTATGATTATGAATTAAATGAGGTTAACCCTGTATTTGTGTTTGCTAATAGTTTTTAAAATGTTTAAAAAATTCTTTTTTATATTTTGTATTTCTTTATTATTGTTTAGTTTTGTTTTTGCACAGACTGCTCCTGCCCCTCCAAAAGTAGAATATAAGTTAAAAGGAGGAATATCTAATGAAGTATATGTTGATGGAAAACTGTATGGAAGTTTTCCAGATGCCCTTTATGAAGTTGAACATGTTTTATCTGTAACTCCAGATGGAGATCAAGTTCCTACTTTTTATTTTAAAAGAAAAGAGAAAACAGCAGGAGGATCTGGACTTATTATTCTTGGAAATACTAAGATACAAGGAGAACAATTTACAGAAGGATCTTATACTAAAGCAAATGGATTGTCTATCTTAGCTGTTAAAGGTAAGAATGATATTACAATAGGTTCTAGTATTTATAGAGGGGTAGAAGACGCTTCTTTTTCATATGATAGTAATGGCAATATTATCAGTGGAGAATTTTCTACTTATAAGACTAATTTATATGGTTTTAATTATAAAGGAAATAAGGTATTTGTTACTCCCCAGGATAGCAGTACTATAAGCAAAATTTCTGTTAATTTTGGAGAGGGAAGATTTGGAGGAAATCTTGTTAAGGTTGAGATGGGAGATCAAGTAGTTGAATCTTATGGAAAATTTTCAGGAAGTTTTGATGATAATGGAGCCAGCAATCTTGTTTTTGTAAATGGAGGAAAATTTACAGATAAAATAGAATCTGGAGTAAAAGGGTCCATATCTTTTTTTTCTGATAGAGAATTTGAATATTCTAGGGAAGGGGGTCGGATTGAGGGAACAGGAGTCTCTGTAATTAATGGGAGATATTATGTTGATGGAATAATGAGCTTTACTCATGGAAAAAGGTCAATTAACGGTATTAGAGATAATACTCAAGTTGTTTATTTTCCTTTGGATAAAAATCCTTTATTTGAGGTTGATGGGATGGCTGATATTTCAAATGGAGTTCTTACTGTAGCTGTAGTTAATAGAAAGGTACTTTTTCCTAGATCTTTATTTGAAGATGCTTTAAAGGCTAATAAGCTTGGAGAAACAATGTATGTAAAATTTGCAGATAATAAATTTGTCGCTCTAGGAGAAAAAGCAAAAGCTTCTATAGGAGAAGAGACAAGGTATGGATTTAAGCCATATTATTTTTTAGATAGAAATGGAAGAGAGAGATTGTCAAAATATGTTGCTTATGCTTCAAGAACTTCTGCAGGTCAGCAAGTTGCAGATAGGATATTTAAGTTAGGATTAGATAAAAATACTGCCTTAGTTCTAGCAAAATTAGAAGATATAGAAACCCTTAAATTAGAGCAATGGGAAAAAAGAAGGGCATTAAGAAGGTGGTGGATTAGACACGATGCTTATAATAAAGCAATGTTTATTCCTAACAAGATGCAACAATTTCTTCTTTAAGGAATTCTTCTTGATAACAACCTTCTTTCCAAAAGAAAGTTCTTAGAGTCAAAGAAAGGATAAGTTGGAATTCCTATTTCTAAGGAATTCTTCTTGATAACAACTTTCTTTCCAAAAGAAAGTTCTTAGAGTCAAAGAAAGGATAAGTTGGAATTCCTATTTCTAAGGAATTCTTCTTGGAAGATGTATTAACGAATCTTTAAGTTTTGTTTTTGAAATCTTTACTCCTGCTTGTTTTGGTTTTTTTGAAGGAGCTTTTCTTTTTTCAATACTTCCTATTTTCATTGCTAATTCTTGTAATTCTTTTTCAGTTGCTTGTTTTCTTTGATAAGTTAAAGGTTCTTTATAAATAGGAATTATATTCACTATAGCATGATCCATATCATCTGCAGTTGTTATCTGAAAGTCTTTTGCTTTTAATTTTTTTATAATGTGTTTTCCAATTCTATTTGAGATTGTATAGGCTTTTGAGGGCATTGATTTTGATTTTTTAATATGTTTTTTTGGAATAAGTATTGCGTGGCCTTGTGTATAGGGCTTTATTTCTAATACTGCGATATATTTTTCATCTTCATATAAAGGAAGAGCTGGAATTTGTTTTTGAGCTATTAAACAAAAAGGACATTGTTGAGGTTTTGCTTTTTGTCCTGATTTAGAGGAAGAAGGAGCTGCGGTTGGCTGCTGGCCTTGAGGAACTAATTTATTTTGAATTAAGAATTCTTCAAGTTGTTGATTATTTAGAGATTCAATATAAGCTTTTGCTTCTTTCTGCTTGTCAGCAGGAAAACTTTTAAGTTGTTGGAAAATCTGCTCTTTTATTTGTTTTGCTTGTTCATCTGTTATAGTCATAATAAGAAGTATGATTAGGTGTTTTTATATTTATCCAAACGCTCGTCTAAAATCAGCAACTTCTGCTGACTTAACATTTTCAATAGAAGTTAGTTTTTCTTGAATAGGATCAATTTGTTTGCTTTCATCTAAAGAAAAATTAGCAATTATTGCTTTTAATCCAAAAGCAATTGGCTCTTCCTCATAAGTTATATCTGAATCTACATCTTCTCTTATTGATTCTGTTACTTTGTTTTTTACTGCTTCTAAATCTACTTCAGGAGATTCAGGCATAATTTTCATTTTTATTAAGGCGATTCCCATGATAATGATTTGCTTAAAGGATTTATAAAGGTTATGATGATAAATAGTAATACTTAAATACAGAGAAATGATTTTTAAGATATTAAAAATGAGGAAAGAGAATGATACAACAAAAATTAGAGATTTTTGAAAATCACTTTTCAAGAGGTGAAAAGTGATACCAGGCAATTATGAACAAATAATAGAACGTATTGCTAAAAGTTCTGGAAATTCTAAAGAAGATATAGAAAGAAAAATAGAAGCAAAAAGAGCAAAGCTTTCTGGGCTTATTTCAAGAGAAGGGGCTGCCCAAATAGTAGCTAGTGAGTTAGGTATAAGTTTTGACAAGCAAAAAATGAATATTTCTGAGTTGCTTAGTGGAATGAAGAAGATCAATGTTATTGGAAAGGTAATAAAAATGAATAGGGTTATAGAATATAATAAAAATAATAGGTCTGGAAAAATAGGAAGCTTTCTTTTGGCTGATGAATCAAGCAATATTAGAACTGTATTATGGGATACTAATCATGTTGAATTAATTGAAAAAGGAGATATTATTGAAGGAAGTGTTGTTGAGATTTCTGGAGGAGATATAAGGAATAATGAATTACATCTAAGTGGTTTTGCTGATATTAAGAAAAGTTCTGAGACAATTGAAAATCCTAAAATTGAATTAGTTGTACAAAAAAAGAAAATAGAAAAAATAAGTGTTAATGATAATATTTCAACTAGAGCCTTTGTTGTTCAGATATTTGGGCCTAGTTTTTTTAATGTATGTCCTGAATGTGGAAAAAAAGTTAATGAAGAAAACAAATGTAATGAACATGGAATGGTTTCAAGTGAAAAAAGAGCTATATTAAATTTTGTGTTAGATGATGGATCAGGAACAATAAGAAGTGTTTTATTTACAGACCAGATAAAGAAAATTGTTGAAGATTCAGAATTAGAAAATAATGAAGCCTTTATGAAGAAAAGGCAGGAATTATTAGGAAAAGAGTTTATTGTTAGTGGAAATGCAAGAAAAAATAGTTTTTCTAATTCTACTGAGCTAATAGTTAATGATATTAAGGAGATAGATATAGATAGTTTGATTAAGGAGTTAGAGGAAGGGAAATAAAATAATAGGAATAGTTTTTAAATAATGTTTTCTTATAATTTTTAAGAAAAAAATGGAAAAAAAGAGGATTTTAGCTATAGTAGGTATTGTGATTCTAGCTTTTGTTATTGGTTTGTTAGTTAGAAATGTTTTTACAGGCCATATTATTTTTGAAGGAGGAGATGGAAGTTTAGGAGATCCTTATCAAATTAGTAATTGCACTCAGTTGCAAGGTATGAATGAAAGTTTAGGAGCAAATTATACTTTGATTAATGATATTGATTGTAGTGATACTATTAATTGGAATGATGGGGCTGGATTTGATCCTATTGGAAATAGTGGAGATGAGTTTACAGGAAGTTTAGATGGGCAAGAACATGTCATTAGTTATTTATACATAAATAGAACTGGAGAAGATTATATTGGGCTGTTTGGATATGTTGATTCTGGAAATATTACTAAGATAGGTTTAGAAAATGTTGATATAACAGGAAATCATTATGTTGGAGGATTAGTTGGAAGAAGTTCTTGGGGAGTAGTTTCTTATTCTTATGCAACAGGAGATATTAGCGGAGGAGAGGATATTGGAGGATTAGTAGGAAGCAGTGATTATCAAAGAACTCTTAATTGTTACACAGATGTTGATATTACTGCAGGTAATCATGCAGGAGGATTAGTAGGTATTAATTCTTATGGTTTTATTAATAATTCTTATGCTATGGGAGATGTTACATGTGAATCTGGATTTGGTGAGTGTGGAGGGCTAGTTTCTTATAATGGAAATTCTGGAGCAATTATAGATAATTCATACGCAACTGGGAATGTTAATAGTGCCGGAGAGAGGGCAGGGGGATTAGCTTCTTATAATAATCAACAAATAAGAAATTCTTATGCTACAGGAGATGTTAGTGGGGCAGGGGTTGTTGGCGGTTTAGTAGGATTTGGAGGAGTTACATTTAATTGTTATTATAATAATCATTCTGGAAATCCTAGTGAATGTTCTGGAAATGGAAATAATGGAGCATGTATTGCTATAGATGATAATGAATCTTATTTTTATGATGTTTCAAATAGCCCCATGGGTAATTGGGATTTTACTAATACATGGGATAATATTTATGATACTTTTTATTATCCCCCTCTTCAATATGAGGATGTAAAATGCCCTAGAAAAATGCAGGGAAATGGTTCTCAGGAAAGTCCTTGTCAGGTAACTAGTTGTGAAGAATTACAGGCTATGGAAGGTAATTTGACTGCTTATTATGGATTAACTCAAGATATAAATTGTAGTGATACTATAAATTGGAATGATGGGGCTGGATTTGAACCTGTTGGAGATAATTCTAATAAATTTACAGGAAGTCTGGATGGAAATGATTATGTTATTAGTGATTTGTTTATAAATAGGACAGGAGAGCAGTATGTTGGACTGTTTGGGTCTACTGAGGATGCTAACATTGTTAATGTTGGTTTAGAAAATGTTAATATAACTGGGTCACTTGATGTTGGAGGGTTAGCGGGAGCAATAAACGAGGCAACAAGTGTTAGTAATGCTTATACAACTGGAAATCTATATTGTTCATCTGGCAGGATTGGGGGCCTTATTGGTAAAAGTGAAGGAGTAGGAGGCAGTCCTCTTGTAAATAATTCTTATTCATCAGCAAATGTTAGATCAAGTAGTGGTAGTAGTATTGGAGGTTTAGTTGGAAGAAATTATGATAATTCAATTATAGATAACTCTTATGCAACAGGAGATGTTGATGGAAATGAGTTAGTTGGAGGATTAGTAGGCTATAATGCTTTTGATTTTCTTGGAGTTCCACCAATAATAAATAATTCTTATGCAACTGGAAATGTTAATGGCAGAGATTATATTGGAGGTTTAGTAGGAAGTAGTGGTTTTGGAAATATATATAATTCTTATGCAACTGGAAATGTTAATGGAAGCGATAAGATAGGAGGATTAGCAGGATGGCTTCAGGTTGTTGAGATGTTTGATTCTTATGCAACTGGAAATGTTGTTGGAACTAATAATGTTGGAGGATTAGTAGGAAGTAATGCTGATGCTTCAAAGATATATACTTCATATGCAACTGGAGAGGTTAATGGAACTAGTCAGGTTGGAGGTTTAGTGGGGTATAATGGCGATGGAGTTATTTATGATTCATATTCAACAGGAAATGTTGATGGAATTGGTAATGTTGGAGGACTTGTAGGAGAAAGTTATCAATCTGTTATAAATAAATCTTATGCAACTGGAGATGTTAAGGGATTAGCTAATACTGGAGGATTAGTAGGATATTTGAACCATCAAGATTATGGATGTACGGTTTTATTATATGATTCATATGCAACAGGAGATGTTGAAGGAAGTGATTATACAGGAGGATTAGTTGGTTATAATTTTGAGGGGCATATAGGGAGATGTTATGCTACAGGAAGTGTGGAATCAGGTACAGCTGTAGGAGGTTTAGTTGGAAGTAATGAATTTGGAGATTATGCTTGCATACCCACTATTAGTGATTCATATGCAACAGGAAATGTATCATCTACTTTTGGGGGGGAAGGAGGATTATTAGGAGTAAGTCTTGGTATTTATACTTTAGAAAACTCTTATTATAACAATCATTCTGGAAATCCAGATGATTGTTATTCAGGAGGGAATAGCGGATGTACTGCAATCCAAGATAATGAATCATGGTTCTTTGATGTTGCTAATGCTCCTATGAGTTCATGGGATTTTACAAATATCTGGGATAATGTTTTTGATGATATAAATTATCCTCCATTAATATGGCAAGGAATATTAGATACAGATAATGATGGAATTTCAGATGATCTTGATAATTGTCCAGATGATCTTAATCCTGATCAAAATGATACAGATGGAGGTATTTTTCAAATAGCTAATAATGATTTTGAAGAAGATGTAGCAGATTTATCTATAATCTCAAATTGGACTTATGATAATGTATCTAGAAATGGGGAACATACTCTAAGATATGAAAGTTATGCTATTGGAAGTTATTGTGGGACTTATAATAGGACAAGTTGTGGAGATTTTAATAGGGGAGAGGTTTATTCAGAAACTATAACATTGCCTGATGATGCTTATTATATTAGTTTTTATTATACAGGAGGACCTAATAATGGTTATGGTACTGCAAATCCTTCGTGTGATAGAAATACTGATGTTCATATTGGATGGGATGATGATTGTGATGGAAGTATAGATGTTGAATTTATCAGGCCTCCTGGAAGAGATCAGGATTGGAATCAATCTGAAATAGAGGTTTCTTCTTATGTTGGTCAGGAGGGATGTTTTAGAGGAGAGGATTATGATGAAGATGCATGTGGACATTTTGGAATAGATGATCTTAAGATATTAAATATTAGGGGTTATGAAATTGGGATTGGAGATGAGATAGGGGATGTTTGTGATAATTGTCCTGATGATCTTAATGCTGATCAAAATGATACAGATGGAGATGGAATAGGGGATGTTTGTGATAATTGTCCTGATGATCTTAATCCTGATCAAAATGATACAGATGGAGATGGAATAGGGGATGTTTGTGATTCAACTCCTGAAGGAGAACAACAAATCAGTACTGGAGGCGGAGGGGGAGGAGCAAGAACTCCTAAGAAATATTCAGGAAAAGGAGACTTTTTATTAGAAGAAAGAGATTATGTTGAGTTTAGTTATTTAGGAGGGGATCATACCTTGACTTTAACTGATTTAGATGTTTATAATAAAAGAGCAAAAATAACAATCACTTCAGATCCAATTGTCTTTTTCTTATACTTAGGGGAGAGTAAAGAAATAGATATTGATGTTGATGGAGAAGAAGACCATATTGTAAGATTTGAAGAGATAATTGGAAGAAAAGCAAGCATCTCTTTAAATAAGATAGTTAGATTAGCCCCTCCTATTGTCGAAGAAAAAGAAGTTGAAGAAGAGGCTCCTAAGCCTATTATCAGTCCTGAAATTAAAGAAAAAGCAGTTATTATAAGCAAGTTTATGATTAGTTTAATCATAATAGGCTTTGTAATATTATTAGTTACTGCCAAATTATCTCATAAACCTATTAAAAGAGTTCTTAGGAGAAGAAAACTTAGAAAGTATCTTAGATCTTAATAAGTTTTGATATATATAACTTAGATTAATAATGCTTATAAAACAATTTTCTTTGTTTTAATAATGATAGAAAAAGAAGATATTAAGAAAATCAAGGATGAAGTTTCTGGAAAAAAAGAAACAAAAGAGAAAAAAAAGACTGCAAAGAAAAATGAAAAAGAAGAAGTGAAGAAGATTTCTGATTTGCCTGGAATAGGACCTTCTGCTGTTCAAAAGTTAGAAGATGCAGGAATATATGATTTAATGGGAATAGCTGTTTTAGGGCCTAAGGAATTAAGTGAAATGGCTGGATTAGGAGAGGCAGTAGCTAGAAAAGCTATTCAATCAGCTAGAAAGTTAATGGATTTGGGCTTTCAGACTGGTTTTGAATATAGTGAGAAAAGAGCTGAAATAGGAAAAATAACAACAGGAAGTAAGAACCTTAATGAGCTATTAGGGGGCAAGGGAATAGAAACAAAAGCAATTACTGAAGCTTTTGGTGCTTATGGAAGTGGAAAAAGCCAGTTGGGATTTACATTAGCTATCAATGCTCAGTTACCTCTTGAGATGGGAGGTTGTAATGGTAAGGCAGTTTATATTGATACAGAAGGAACCTTTAGACCTGAAAGAATAAAACAAATCGCTGCGGGAATAGGATTAAATCCTGAGGAAGTTTTAAAAAATATATTTGTTGCAAGAGCTTTTAATTCAGATCATCAAATACTTTTAATTGATAAAGTTGGAGAAATGGTTAAAAATGGAGAGCCTATAAAACTTGTTGTTATAGATAGTCTAACTGCGCATTTTAGAGCAGAATTTTCAGGAAGAGGGCAATTAGCAGATAGACAACAGAAACTAAATAAATATATGCATAATCTAATGAAAGCAGCTGAGCAATATAATCTTGCGGTCTATGTTACAAATCAAGTAATGGCAAATCCTGCTATGATGTTTGGAGATCCTACTACTGCGATTGGAGGAAATATAGTAGGGCATGCTTCAACTTATAGAATTTATTTGAGAAGAGGCAAAAAAGGAAGTAGGGTAGCAAAGTTAATAGATTCTCCAAATCTTCCAGATAATGAAACTATGTTCTTTATTACAGAAAAAGGAATCCAAGACGAAGCCTAATTTTTTCAAAAAATTGAGATGAGAGATATAAAATGGGATTAAAGAATTTTTTAGGATTAAGTTTTTCTTTAGCAAAAGCTAATTTTAAATTAAAGAATGAAGAAAGTTATTTAGGAATATTATGGTATTTATTAGGGCCTATTTTGATGTTTATTCTTTTATTAACTATTTTTTCAGGAAGATTAGGAAAAGGGGTCGAGGATTATCCTCTTTATTTATTATTAGGGCTGATAATGTTTAATTTTTTTCAGAATACAACTAAAGAAGCAACAGGGGCTATTATCTCTAATGGAGGTCTAATAAAATCTTTGAAATTTTCACATAAGGCTTTAATTAATTCAAATATATTAAAAAGTCTTTTATCTCATTTTTTTGAGATTATAATTTTCATTATCTTTCTTTTATTTTTTAAAATTTCAATAGGAAATCTGATATTCTATCCATTAATACTTTTTTTTCTTTATTTTTTTACATATGGAGTTTCGCTTTTTTTATCTTCTTTAACTGTTTATTTTGTAGATATGCAAAATATATGGAATTTTGTTTCAAGATTAATATGGTTTGCAACTCCTATTTTTTATGCTATTGAGGGTCAGACAAGATTATACTATCTGAATTTATTAAATCCAATGTATTATTTTATCACTATCACAAGAGAGATTGTCATCTATTCTAAAATACCTGAAATATGGATGATTTTGGGCATGATGATATATACTTTGCTAGCCTTAATCATAGGAATAATTGTTTTTGATAAATTAAAATATAGGTTTGCAGAATTAAGATGAAAAGAAAATTAATTGTTAACAATGTCTCTAAGAAATTTAGGATAGGCGCTAAAAAAAGAGGAGGAATTTTGTATAGGCTTATTTCTTTTTTTTCTGGAAAAGAACAGAAAAGAGACATGTGGGTCTTGAAGAAAATCAGTTTTAAACTCAATCAGGGAGAAATATTAGGCATTATTGGAAAAAATGGATGTGGAAAAAGCACATTATTAAGGGTTATTGCAGGAATTTATAAAAAAAATTATGGAAATATCCAAGTTAATGGAAAAATAATTCCTTTGATAAATTTTGGAACTGGATTAAAGCCTAGATTGACTATGAAAGATAATATTTTCTTATATGGAAGTCTTTTAGGCTTAGGAAGGGATACAATCAAAAGGAAATTTAATTCAATAGTAAAATTTGCAGATTTAGAAGATTTTATTGATACTAAATTATATCAGTTTTCAAGTGGAATGCTTTCTAGGCTTGCTTTTTCAATCGCAATCCATTGCGATGCAGATATCTTTTTGCTAGATGAATTGTTTGCAGTAGGAGATGAGAATTTTAGGCAAAAAAGCGGAAATAAGATTAAAGAATTAGTTGAAAATAATGCTTCAGCGATATTAGTCAGCCATAATTTGGATCTTCTTAAAAAACATTGCGATAGGATTATATGGATTGAAAATGGAAGAATCATCAAAAAAGGCGAAACAAATAAAATTATTAATGAATATATCAAAAAAAATAAATATTAAAGATAAGTATCTTCAAAATCTTTTAGATATCTATCCATAATCTTTTTCCAATCATATTCAGATTCAACTAGTTTTCTTGCATTAGAGGTTATTTTTTTAAGATAAGACTTATTTTTCATAAGTTTTTCTATATATTTTACAAATTCTTCTGGAGAATCAGCTATTAAAATATTTTTGTTTTTAGTATAACTTATTCCTTCTGCTCCTTTTGATGTTGAGATTACAGGGCTTCCAGCTGAAAAAGCAGTTAGTATTTTTAGTCTTGTTCCTCCTCCGTGAAGAATTGGACATATGAAAATAGAATCTTTAAGAAACGGCCTTACATCCTTAACAAAACCATGAAAAAAAACATTTTTCATTTGCATTTCTTTTTTGAGCTGCTTTTGTTGCCTTTTACGATAATATCCTATTATGTTAACTTTAATGTCTTTAGATAACAAAGGATAGATTTTATTTAAAAAGTATTTAATAGTCTCTAGATTTGGCCAATATTCTAAAATTCCAATGAAGACTAACGAAGAAGGCTTGTTTATTTTTGATTTTTTAAAATAATCTATGTCTACTCCATTTGGAACAGTGATTATTTTTTTAAAACCTAGTTTGGCTGCTCTTTGTTTGTCTATTTCAGAACAGCATAAGGCCAGATCATATATCCTTGCTAATCTTTTTTCGTGTTTAATAAAGAACTCTTTTTCCTTATTGTCTATGAAACTGTGGACATTATGCAAGTCTATTATTTTTATTGAATCTGTCTTTATTTTTCTTAATATCTGGCCTAAGTATGAATGTTCTACTTGTATATAGTCAAATCTTCTTTTTTTGAGAAGTCTTTTTAATTCTCTTTTTAATAAACTATTCTTAAGATCAAAAGCCCTGATTAGATGAGGTTTATTTTTTAATAAGAACTTTTTTTTAATATTCAAAATATCTTTAGTAAACCTATTTGTTTTATCTGGATTTATAGTTATTAATTCACAATATTTCTTTATTTGTCTTAGGTCTTTGGTATTGTTGTTTGTTGAAACTGTTAATAATGTTACATCATATATTTTTGCAAGTTGTTTTAAAAAATAGAAAACTCTTATATGGGGCCCTTTTGTAGGCATTGGAAGATCTTGATTATATACTATCAGGAGAGATTTTTTATTACTCTTAAAACCCTTCTTTTTAATAATTTTTGATTTCATCTTATAATAAAAAGATTTAAGTAATATTTCAAATCTTTGAGAAATAGGAAGATCTTTGAGATATTTTTTAAAAACTTTCTTTTTTAATCTCTCATTTTTACCTTTTTCTATACTTTCATAAGTTTTTGTTCCTTTGATTCTTCTATAATTTCCAAAGGTTTGATTTATATACAAGACATTAGAATGCTGAACCGCTCTTAAAATAAAGTCAATATCAAGAGCATAATTATCTTTAGTGTCATAATAACCTATTCTTTTATGGATAGATTTATGATAAAAATATGCAGAAGGATTTACAGGATGATGGTTTGCATACCATCCCAAGGCCATATCTTTTAATTTTAGTTTTTTTGGTTTGTTTATTGTTATTAATTTGTTATTATCTGCCCAAATATTGCAATTACCAACTACAAAACTTGGTTCTGGAAGTTTTGCAAATATTTTTAATATTTTATTTAAAGTATTTTGTTCATAAAAATCATCCACATTCAAAAAAGAGATGATTTCTCCTTTTGCAATCTTAATCCCTTTATTCATTGCATCTGATTGCCCTTTGTCTTTTTCAGAGATATATCTTATATGGTCATATTTTCTAGAATATTTTTTGATTATCTCTAATGTCTTGTCTGTTGAATTATTATCAATAAATATATGTTCTACATCTAGACATTTTTGATTAATAACATTTTTAATACACTTCTCTATAAATCTTTCACTGTTAAAAGTAGGAGTTATTATGCTAATCATTTTTAGATTTTCTTAAATTTAAGTAGAGATTAGGAAAAATATTTTTTAGAACAATTCCATATATACCTAATTGATCTCTTATTGGAATCAAATAGGCCTTAGCTTTTATATAATATTTAAATCCTTGTTTATATTTTCTTAGTTTTAAAAATTTTATTGCTATTTGAATATTTTTTTTTCTTATCATTTTATTTATAAATTTCAAGCATTGTTTTTTTCTTTTAATCTTATCAGATTTTAATATTGCTTTTTTTAGATTTTTTCTTGCTTTAATCCAATATTTAGCATTAAATAGAACCTTTTTCATATCTAATTTGTCTTCAAATGAATGCAGATTGTCTTTTCCTCCAGTATGATAAATTGCATGACAATTGTTTATCCAACAAAAAGGAAGATTATGATAAAGCCTATAAGTAAAATCAATATCCTCAGAAGCTAATAAATCCTCATTAAATCCCATGATATCTTCTAAGAGTTCTTTTTTTAAGACTAATGTACTTGCCCAAGCAAATAAACCTACTTCGTGCAGTAAAAGAAATTCACATAAATTTTTATTAAAAATTATTAAATCCTTTTTTATTACTGGATTGCAGAAATCAATTGCCTTTTGAAGAGCTTTTGCTTTTCTATTTATTAGTTCTTGTTTCTCCTGAAAGTAATATAAAGAAGAACAAGCATTGACATTATTTTCTTTTAAGGCCCTTATACTCTCTTCTAGATGATGCTTAAACCATTCATCATCAGAATCAAGAAAAGCGATATATTCTCCTTTTGCTTTTTCTATTCCAGTGTTTCTTGCTCCACTAACTCCTTTTTTATGAGTATTTTGGATATAGGTTATTTTTTTATTTTTTTTAGAATATTCTTCTATTAATTCAGAGGTATTATCTATACTCCCATCATCCACAATAATCAATTCCCAATTTTTATAGGTTTGCGATAAGACTGATTGAATAGCCCTTGGAAGTGTATTTTTTCTATTATAGGTTGGCATTATTATGCTTATTAATGGTTTTTTCATTTTATCTTTTAATCTTTAATTTTCCAAATAAGATTCCATATCTCCATGAAATCTCCCAAAATAGTAAAAAAAATCCTGTTTTTGGTTTTTTAAGAAGACTGATTAATATAAATATTGGAAAAAATAAAAAACTTTTGAATGTAAAACTATCAAACATTCTTATTTTTTTAAGGTTCTTATTCTTATGGTTTTGGTATATTCTTTGAGCCCAGTAACCTCTATCAAAATTGAGCTTTATTGTTTTAGAAAAAGAATTTTTATGAAAATGTTTTACTCTTATTTCTGGGGCAAATCTTATTTTTATGTTATTATGTTTGAGCCTTATAAAAAGATCAAAATCTTCTAAATTTTTTAGATCAGGGTTAAACTTTAATTTTTTCATGAGTTTTGTTCTAACTATGATGTTCTTTGTGTCAAGAGTATCTATATAATCATTTTTTAGATTGTTTTTTAAGAATTTTTTATTTTCCTTATGGATGTTATTTGACCAGAAATTTTTTAGTGTATTTTCTTCATAGCCCATAACAATCTCTTGATTTTCTTTTATTAAAACTTCAGTCATTTTTGAAATCCAGTCTTTTGGAGTTATACAATCAGAATCAGTCATAAGAATAATTTCTGTCTTAACCTTTTCTATTCCTTTATTTCTTGCAGCCCCCCTTGATTTTTTTGATTCAAATAAATATCTTATTTTTTTAGATTTTTTTTGAAAAAAATTGATTATCTGCTTTGTTTTATCAGTAGAATTATTATCTATAACAAGGATTTCGTAATTTTTATAATCTTGATTTATTAGGGAATTCAAACAATATTTAAGTGTTTTTTCTGAATTATATGCTGGAACTATTACTGATACTTTTGGTTTTTTCATTTTGAGTTTGATTTCCACTCTTTTATTTCATATCCTAAAAATTTGAACAATCTTTGGTTATAGGGCCTATATATTTTTTTTAGAACTTCTTTTTCTTGTTTTTTTAAGGGTTCTTGATATTTTCTTTTATGAATGTCTTGTTTGAATTTAAATTTAAATCTCTTGATTTTGAGAAAATCACATATTTTATTATAATTTTCCTGCATATTTTTTTTCATTTCTTCAGAGATAAGAATAAGCAACTGATTTTTAGAGTAATATCTTAATAGATCTTGAATTTGAGTTATATAAAATCCTTTTTTTATTATGCCTTGTTCAAAATTTTTTTTAATTTCTTTGTTTATATTCTCTTGAAAGCTTGCCTGAGGAAGATATGCCCAGTATCTTGATTTTGGAAAAACTTGCCTTATATGATTAAATTCAGAATAGGCTCTTGTTATTGGATCTCTTAAGATAAGTATTAATTTTGCATTGGGAACAATCATCTTCATTCTTTTATGAGTTATGGGGTCTAGAATATAATTAGGAGTAACTTCTCCTTGTAATTTTTTATTTTTATTAAAGAACTTTTTATACCATCTCTTGCCCATTCTCCACTTTTCTTCTTTATCAAAAAAATGAATTTCTTTTTGATTAATCCATCCTTTTTTATTTTCAATAAAATTAGGGCTCATTTCTATATTAGGATGTTGTCTGAGGTGTTCCCATAATGAAGAGGTCCCTCCTTTCATAACTCCTATTATCAGAAAATCAGGAAGTTTGCCTTTTCCTCTTAATTTGATGGCGAGGTATATTGGATAAACTATTTTATAAATAAAGACAATATAAGATTCCCAAAAAAAATCTTTAATTTTGATAAGGGATTCTAAGAAGATATTTTTTGAGTTTCTGTTTGATTCAATTTTTTGTTTTAATCTTAAAAAAGCTTTAATCATTTTTTAATTAATTTTTTATTCTCCTGACTTTAGTAATGTGCCAATAATGCATTTTATTTTTGAATAATCTTTCAAATTCTTTTTCAAAATTTTTATGAATATTTTCTTTATTATAGATTTCTTGTATTAATCGAATAAAATTTTTTCTGTGATTCTTTATTTTTTTTAAGGTTTTTTTTCTTATCTCTTCTGGATCTATATTTTTTCTTATTAGTTTATCAACACTTTTTTTAATAGAATCAGGATTGTCTTTAGCTATCTCTACGAAATTTTTATCAAAAAATACTTCTCTTCCCCCAATACTTTTTGTTGAGACTACTGGAAGTCCGCATAATAGATATTGAGTGCTTGCAAACATAGCTCCTTCTTCTTTTGATAAACATAGACCTACTTTTGCTTTATTAGTATATTCAGAAACTTCTCCTGGATTTAATCTGCGATAATTTTTTTTAGTTCCATTGAACCAGGCAGCATTTTTGAATAATTCATATATATGATTAATGTATTTCTTGTCTTTTTTGTCAAAATAAGTGATAAAACAAATCTTTTTAATTTTAGAAGCAAGTTCATGCCTTTTAAATTTTGCAATTTTAGCATCATATATTGCATCATATTGCTTTTTTATATTTGGGAGAATCTTGAAAATATCTTCATCAAGAAATGCATTATGATTGCAGAGTATAGAAGTTATATTAAATTTTTTAAAAAGTTTTAGTTGTTTAGGATAATTGCATAAAAAAATTATTTTATGTTTTGGAAATTTTTTTTCATAATTCGCATAATCTATTTTAATTGATTTAACTGCTTTTTCTTTGGAGAAAGACCAGGGAATTTTACATATAAGAAAGGCCCTTTTATTTCTCTTAATATATGGAAGATATCTTTTATGTTTTTTATTTAGTTCATATATAATTATATAGGGTTCTTTTTTTCTTAGGAAAAAAAAGTTTATCTTCTGATATCCTAATTTTTTAAAGAAATTTTCAATTATCTTAAATTTAAGGATTTTTTTTTCTAATTGGAGGATTTTTTTATTTAATCTCATTTTTAATTTTTTTAATGAAAATTTGCACATCAAAGTTTTTTGCTTGTTTTATACAGGCAGACTTATATTTTTCTGGATTTTTTGAAATCTTTTTAATAGCTTGGATAAGTTTTTCACTATCCATATTGTCAATTAAAAGGCCTGTTTTATTATCTATAACTGATTCCTTATAACCTCCCTCATTAGGGGCTATCACGGGTTTACCTGAAGCCATGGCTTCTATTGGAGTCATTCCAAAATCTTCATCTTTTGCAGTGGTAATAAATCCTTTACAATTATCATATAAACTAATGAGCTTTTTGTTATCAATCCATGTTATTATCTCAACATTTTTTGGCCTTATTTTTTGGATGAATTTTTTATATCTC
>Ga0272441_10000439_pt1 | contig 95375 bp, 105 predicted proteins | sample SSMProp6N_FD_193582 | JGI IMG/M metagenome (GOLD analysis project Ga0272441, IMG submission 193582) | Marine sediment archaeal communities from Little Sippewissett salt marsh, Falmouth, MA, United States - SSM-Prop-6N | ecosystem: Environmental > Aquatic > Marine > Wetlands > Sediment ... | reverse complement strand
GACGATCGACCCTGACAGGACCTGATGCCTGTAGCCAAAGCGTCGGCCCGGCGCCACATAGCGCCTCAGCTCCAGGCGGACCCGGATTCCCTCATCGAGAATCCGAATTCCCTCGGACTCGAGCGTAGGGAGCACCTTCCTGGGAACGTGCCCAATCCGCAGGAGCCGGTGCCCGATCGTCTTCCGGCTCACGTACTCGGGCGCATCTTCCAGAACTCGTACAACTCTCGCGAGACCAGATCCGCCCGAACCTCGTCCTGATCGAACTCGACGTGGAAGTCCATAGTCTGCGTCACCCCGATCCGAACGTTGCACAGGGGGCGGATCGCGCCCGCACCACCGGCCAACGATTCCGCTTCCGTCATGTCGCCTCCCTTCGAGCAGCATACGCGGCGGGCGGATCGTGGACCAACCTGTTCGCGGTCAAGCGCTCTGGGATCTCTGTCCTTGACAGCGCTCCTCTCCTCTCGTAGTGTGCCGAGCACGATGTGCAACCATGACGCGAACGTCCCAACCAAGGACTGCCAGACACCGAATCGTGATCTGCGAAGGTTCCTGGTCTATTGTGCCATCGTGATCGTGGCAGGCGTCGTCGCAGGCATCCTCCTCGCCACGCTGCCAAAGTCAGGATCGAATGTGACCTTGCTCGATCCATCGGAATCGGAGAGGCAATCCGCCAGCGAGGCCGTCACCGTGGGATCGAACGTCGGCCAGCGCGCCCCTGACTTCACGCTACGATCACTCTCCAATGCCCCCGTTCGGCTGTCCGACCACGATGGCCAGGTCGTTATTCTCGACTTCTGGGCGAGCTGGTGTGTTCCATGCAAAGCCACCTTCCCGACGCTCCACGCGCTTTGGAGGTCGTTCGCCAGCCGAGGCGTCGTTCTGATCGGCGTCAGCCTGGACCGCTCAAGAAGCGACGCCTACGGATACCTGGTGCAAACCGGCTTCACCGACATGATCGCGCTGTGGGACTCCTACGCCGCCGCTGCCGCCGTCGCGCAACAATACGGCGTTGGTGGGATCCCGCACACGGTCGTGATCGATCGAGTCGGCATCGTCCGCTACAGCGGCCATCCGGCTCGCCTGAAGGCCGCGGATCTCGAGCGAATCCTGGAGTAGCCTCGTTCCCCTATTCTGCGGGCAGTATACTCACCACCAAACTCGCTCTTGCGCCACTTCGGCGCGACGAAAGGGGACATCGCGTGGACACCCTCACCGCCTACAAAGAACATCTCAAGGAGATCGCGAAGCTCGGCTCGGCCCTGGCCCTGCTTGGCTGGGACCAGCAAGCGCACATGCCAAAGAACGGCGTCGGCTTCCGGTCGCAGGTTGTAGGGAAGCTCTCCAAGATGCTGTTCGAGCTCTCCGTCAGCGACGAACTCGGCTCCTATGTTGACGAGCTGGAGAAGCGTGACGATCTTTCCACCGAGGAGGCAGGAAGCGTGCGGCGCGTCGGCAAGAACTATCGCCGACAGAAAGCCGTCCCGCCCGACTTCATCGAGGAGCAGACGATCGCTCGATCACACGCACAGGCGGCGTGGGCCAAGGCGCGAGGAGCATCGAACTTCCCTGAGTTCGAACCGCACCTGCAGAAGATGGTCGACTACGCAAGGCGGCTCGCCGACTTCTACGGATACGAGGATCATCCGTACGACGCCCTGATCGAGGGCTTCGAGCCGGGGATGACGTGTGCAGAACTCCGTCTGATCATCGAACCGCTACGCGACGAGCTGGTGCCCTTCTTGGCGCGGCTGATGAAGGACGGGGAAGAACCGGACCCCTCCCTGTTACGCGGAACCTTCGCCATCGACACACAGCGAAGGCTGGCGCGCCGGGCACTCGAGATCATCGGGTACAACTTCGACGCCGGTGGGCTCGATGACGTTCCTCACCCGTTCACTACGACGATTGGCCCCGGCGACGTCCGCGTCACAAATCGGTACTCACAAGACCTCCTCGGCCCCGGTCTGTTTGCCGCTCTGCACGAGGGGGGGCACGCCCTCTACAACCAGGGCATGGTCGACCGGCTGTTCGCGCTCGGCATTGCGCGCGGTGCCTCCAACGGAATCCATGAGTCCCAATCGCGGATGATCGAAAACCAGATCGGGCGCAGTCGCCCGTTCTGGAGATACTTCACGCCCGTCCTGGCCGAGTTCTTCCCGCAGTTCGATGAAGCCGATCCGGAGGCGCTCTATCGCTCCGCCAACGTCGTCTCGCCCTCTCTGATCAGGGTCGAAGCAGACGAGGTGACCTACAACTTCCACATCATGCTTCGGTTCGAGATCGAGTCGGGCCTCATCGACGGATCGATCTCCGTGTCCGATCTTCCTCGCCTCTGGAATGAGGCCATGGAGCGTTATCTGGGGGTGACCCCCACGAACGACGCGGAAGGCGTCCTCCAGGACGTCCACTGGTCGATGGGCGCGTTCGGCTACTTCCCATCCTACATGCTGGGGAACCTCTACGCCGCTCAGATGCTGGGGAAGCTTCGCGAGGATCTGCCAGATCTGGACAAGCAAATCGCCTCTGGAGACATCGCGCCTCTGCTCGGCTGGCTTCGCGAGCATGTCCACACCCTCGGCGGCATCTACGAGCCGAAGGAACTGATCGAGCGGATCACTGGAGAGACCCTCGACGCATCGCACTTCGCCCGCTACGTCCGCGCGAAGTACTCAGACATCTACAAGCTCTAAGAAGCAACTCGAGCTCGCTGTCGCGTAACCAACGGCGGGCTCGAGTCACGCTGTGAGCTGCTAATTCTGAGACTTCTCACCGCTGCCGCGCCTGTCTCGCCGTCCGCGCGGCGGCCTGCGCCGTTTCCTCGCTGAGAGAGGCAGGGCCTCGGTCCGGGTGGGCTGATGTGTGCACATCCCGACGAGCGCGTCGTGGATCGTCTCGAGCTGATACTCGCGGTTCTTCTGCGTGATAGGGAGATAGTCAAACGCCGTTGCACCGAGCCGTTTGACAAGTCGCTCCATCTGCGAGAGGCACAGAACGGCTCCGCTTCCCGATCCGCCCGCCGCCGCGATGCACACCACGGGTTTCCCCGCCAGGACGCTTCTCTCGCTCTCCGACTTCGTCGCCTCGCAGCGGCGCAGGCGATCGAAGAACGCCCGGAACGATTCGCTTGGCTCGCCGAAGTAAACCGGAGTCACCCAGACGAAACCCTCTGCTTGCTCAAACATGACCTTCAGCTCGGCGAAGTCGTCCTCCAACCGACAACGGTGCTCCTTCAAACACGGGCCCCACCCATTGTCGCAAGCCGCACACCGCTGGATCTCGTACTCGTTCAGATTGACAACCCGCGCCGGACTGCGCCCGTCCACCACCCCAAGCCGCGCCGACTCCGCGCAAGCGGCCGTTAGGCCGTCCACGTTCGGACTGCTCGTCACCACGAGAACTTTCATCGTACTCCTTTCACATTCGTCACGATTACGGGAGACTGACGCACGCACGTCGATGGAAGCGCGGCGAGATGCAGGAGTGAAGCCGTGAACTCACCCACCTCATCTCTCTTGCATCGCTCGAAACACGCGCTCCGGCGTGAACGGCGTCCTCTTGAGGCGAACGCCAACGGCGTCATAGATCGCGTTGGCAATCGTCGGGATGGGACCGTTGATCCCGATCTCGCCGACCGACTTCGCCCCCATGGGACCGGTTGGCTCGTACGAGTCGACCAAGACGACCTCGATCCTCGGGAGATCGAGCGCGCCGGGGATCTTGTAGTCAAACAGTGACGGATTCCGGACCCGTCCGCGCGAACTCAGCAGCATCTCCTCGGTCAGCGCGTAGCCGATGCCGTTCGCGATCGACCCCTCGACCTGCCCCTCCGCCATTCTCGGATGAATCGCGACACCGCAATCGACGGCGGAGACGTAGTGCAGGACCTTCACCCGGCCGGTCTGCGTATCGACGGCGACCTCAACGAAGTTTGCCAGGAAAGGCGGAGGCGACTCCGATGGCACGAAGGACGCAGTGGCCGCGATCTGAAACTGGTCCGACTCGTACATCGCCCTGTGGCAGATCCGATCGAGGCCAACACGGGACCCGTCCGACGCTACGACGGCCTCTTCTCGCAAAGAGAGGCCGTCGAGCGAACTCTTGAGGAGAGGAGCGGCGACCGAGAGGATTTGGCTCCTGACCTTCTCCGCCGCCCGGACGACCGCTGTACCGGAAACGTAGGTCGTCGAAGACGCATAAGCCCCGACGTCGAACGGCGTTACGTCCGTATCAGACGAGGTGACGATCATCTTCGACAGCGGGACACCAAGAACCTCGGCCGCCATCTGAGCGAGGATCGTGTCCGATCCGGTGCCAAGGTCGGTTGCTCCGATAAGGAGATTGAACGAGCCATTCTCGTTCATTTTGATCGTCGCGGCCGCCATGTCGATCTCGGGAATCCCGGACCCCTGCATCATGATCGACATGCCGACACCGTGCACCCACGGGCCACTCCGCAGCCGCTTCCCTCGTTTCTCGGCCCATCCGAACCGCTCGGCCCCCATCTCGATGCATCGGGCAAGTTCGCAGCTCTTCACGGTCTGAGAGACCCCTTCTCGACCTTCCCCGAGCTTCCGGAAGATCGGCGAGGTCTCTCCGAGCCGAATGTGGTTGAGAGCACGCAGATCGATCGGATCCATCGAGAGCGTCTCAGCCAGCTCATCCATTGCCGTTTCGAGCGGGAAGTAGCCTTGTGTCGCACCGTAGCCCCGATACGCGCCGGGCACCGGCAGGTTCGTGTAAACCGCCTGGCCAAAGAAATGCGCGTTCTCCGCCTTGTTGTAGAGCGGCAGCGTCTTCGACCCGGTATTGGCGAGAACAGTGAGTCCATGCGCTCCGTACGCGCCCGTGTTCGACTGCGCCTCCATCTCGATGGCGTGTAGGCGCCCGTCTTTCTTCGCCCCTAGCTTGACCCTTACGCGCATCGGATGTCGCGTCCTCGCGGCGACGAACTCCTCTGCCCGCGAGAGCTCCACCAACGTCGGCCGGCCGGTTCGCAGGGTCACCAACGCCGCGATGTCCTCGAGCAGAACCTCCTGCTTCGTTCCGAACCCGCCTCCGATCCTCGGCTTGATAACGCGGATGCGATGCATCGGGATGCCGAGCGCGTAGGCGACGATCCGCCGTACATGAAACGGCACCTGGGTGCTCGTCCGCAGCACGATCCGCTCGTCGGAGTCGAGGTACGCGAGCACGACATGCGGCTCGATCGGCGTGTGCTGCGCGTACTGAGTTTCGCAGATCGACTCGACGATGACGTCCGACTCCTTGAAGCCTTTGCCTACATCGCCAACGTCGATGTCCACATCGGCGACGATGTTCCGCGCCGCGTCGTAGATTCCGGTCGAATCCGCTTCATCGTGGATGACCGGAGCACCGTCTCGCACCGCTTCATCGATCGACAGGACCGCCGGGAGCTCCTCGTACTCCACGTGAATTCTCTTCGCCGCCTCACTCGCGATCTCCGGAGAGTCGGCTGCAACAGCGGCCACACGATCCCCCACGAATCGCACCTTGCTGTCGAACATCCGTGTGTCGTACGGAGACGGCTCAGGGTAGCCCTGGCCGGCGGTCGTGTGCCGCGTCGGCGGCGTGTTCTCGTACGTCAGGACGCATGCTACGCCGGGAAGGCTTTCCGAGCCCGATGTGTCGATCGAGGTGATCCTCGCGTGAGCGTATGGGCTTCCGAGAATCTTGACGTGAAGCGTGTTCGCCAGCAGCATGTCCGCCACGAACTTCGGCCTCCCGGTCACCAGGCCGACCCCATCAATCTTCCGTTCGTTTCTCCCGACGACTGCGAAGCTGCGATCGGGGCGCTCATCCACTGCCATCACCCCTCATCCGCTCCGCTGCACGTTGGATCGCCCGAATCTGCTTGACGTAGCCCGTGCAGCGGCAGAGGTTTCCGGAGATCGCCTCACGGATCTCTTCCTCACATGGGTCCGGATTGTGCGCGAGCAGGTCGATCGCACTCATCATCACACCAGGTGTGCAGTATCCGCACTGGACTGCTCCCTCGTCGAGGAACGCCTCTTGGAGCGGATGAAGACGCTCGCCAACCGCTAGGCCCTCTACGGTGAGGACCTCGCCGCCGTCCGCTCTCGCAGCAAGAAGAAGGCATGAGTTGACCGCGCGACCGTTCAAGAGCACCGCACACGCCCCACAGTCCCCCGTTCCACAGCCCTTCTTTACCCCCACGTATCCTGCCCCGCGAAGGAGCTCGAGCAACGTCACGCCAGCCTCCACCTCGAAGGAACGCGAGACGCCGTTCACCTTGAGCGTGATCGTCATCCGACGTTCCCTTCCGGCTCTTCGGAGATCCTTCGCAAACAACGCGCCACAAGCGCCCTAGCGACGGTCCTGCGGTACTCGCCGGACGCTCGCGCGTCGTCCCGCGCGTTCACTGCAGAGGCCGCGGCGTCGGCAATACCTTCTTCACTCATCGCTTCTCGGACGGCGGCGCTCTCCACATCGCGCAGACGCGTCGCCAGACCAGGTGTCCCACCAACCGCAATCCTGAGGTCGCTCCACCTGCTCTTGCCCGCCGGGGCGACGCACGACACATTCAAGGTGGCGACATCAAACGCCGTTCGCGTGAAAGCGGCGTGCGCGCCTCGAGAGGATTCGAGCGCCCTCGGGATTCGAATGCCGCAGATGATCGGACCTGTACCCCGGCCCCGAGCCCGATCCGCCAGGAACTGCTCTAACCCGGCAGTTCGCTCGGCCCCGTCGTAGAGGATCAGCGTCGCATCGAGGACGAGGAGAGCCGGGATCACATCGGACCACGGATGTGCACTCCCCAGCGTTCCTCCGAAAGTCGCCACGTTCCTCTGCAGGGGAGAAGCGACCTCTTTGAGGACGTCGATCAGGAATGCGTGCGCGTACGCCCGGATCTCCGAGGACTCGATCGCTTCGGTCATCGTCGTCGTCGCGCCAATCGTGATCCCCGCTACGTCTTGCGTCACACCGGAGAGGCCGAGCCCCGTGAGATCGATCAGGCTCTCGACCGAAGGAGGCGTGTAGAGCACGACGTCGATACCGCCGCCCAGGAACCGCGCCGCCTTGCCCCACTTCTCTTTCTCTCCCCAGGCTTCCTCAAGGGTCGCCGGACGTGTAACAGATTGCACGTGATGGAGCGCCACATCGCCTCCTTCCCTTTGAAGATTATGACAGGATCGCCGGACGTGTCCAACTAAGATCTCAGATCGGCGCCGGTCAGAAGTGCACCAAGCGCGCCGTCAGACCCTAGCTTGACAGGACTCTCGATCCGAGTCCACCGCGGCGCCCTGCTCTCGGACCTCGCCGCGTTCGCAGCGCCTGCCGGATCCTTTGATGCACCATCCTTCACTCCTCTTCGTGCGATTCGCGAAGCGTCACCTCGTCCTTTCCGTGCAGCCGGTCAAGATGCTCCGCGCAGTTGTCTGACAGTCCGACAAGAGCTATCCTTCGGCATTCTTATCTCTTGAGTCGGCAGGATTCCGAGAACGGAAGGAGCGACTCCATGAGGCGCGTCATCGAGCCGATTACCCTCTGGGACGGTCGTCATCGGGTCCTCGAGAGCGCGGCCATCGTGGTCGACGGAGACCGGATCTCCGCGGTTCTCTCGAAGGCGGATCGTACGTCCTTCGACACCGCCTCTATCGAGGATCGCATCGACGGAAACGGGAAACTCGCGATCCCTGGTCTGATCAACGCCCATACGCACCTCTACAGCAGCCTCGCTCGCGGAATGGCCGCCTCCGGCTTCGCGCCCTCCACTTTCGCGGAGATCCTCGAGCAGCTGTGGTGGCGCCTCGACAAGGCGCTCGACGAACCGTCGGTCCAAGCGAGTGCGCTGGTGGGAGCGATGGAGGCCGCACGATGCGGCGTCACGACATTGATTGACCATCATGCCAGTCCAAACGCGATCCCTGGATCCCTTGACACGCTACGCGATGTGGTCTGTGGACAGCTCGGACTCCGGGGCGCATTCTGCTACGAACTCTCGGATCGGGATGGCGCGGAGTGCCGAGACCAAGGCCTTGACGAGAACGTCCGATTCCTCGCGCATCTTCCCGTCGACGATCCGCTCACCTCCGCGCAGTTCGGACTCCACGCGTCCTTCACGTTGTCCGACGAGTCCCTCGACAGGGTCGCCGAGCATCTCCCTGAGGGGACCGGGATCCACGTTCACGTTGCCGAAGGACCGGAAGACGAGACGGATTGCGTAGAGAAGCATGCCTTGCGTGTGGTCGAGCGCCTCGATCGGTTCGGCCTCCTGCGACCGCGATCCATCCTCGCACACTGTCTTCACCTGAACGAGGCGGAGAAGGATCTGCTCCGGGAGCGCGACGCGATCGTCGTGCACAACCCACATTCGAACATGAACAACGCGGTCGGGCTGTTCGATCTCGACGGCTACCTGACCCGCGGCGCGCTCGCCGGCCTCGGCACCGATGGACTAGGCTGCAACATGCTCTCGGAGCTGTTCACTGCCGGGATCGTACAGAAGCACGCGAACTCGGATCCCCTTGCCGGCAACTTCGATCAGCTGAACGCCCTGCTCTTCCGCGGCAATCCGGCGATCGTGGAGCGTCTGTTCGGCGTCCAAGCCGGACGGATCGAAGCAGGATCTCCGGCCGACATCGCCCTGATCCGATACGTACCCCCAACGCCTCTCAGCGCCGAGAACGTACTCGGGCACTTGTTATTCGGCGTGGCTGTGCACAATCTCCGGGTGTCCGACCTTCTCGTCGCGGGCCGGCCGATCCTACGCGACGGGGACTTCGTGGAAATCGACGAGACCGCCGCATACGAACACGCACAGGAAACAGCTCGCAGTCTCTGGAAGCGAATCGGGTAGGGGAGGGCGAAATGGCAGACCTCATGCGCACACTTCCGTTCCCTGTTCTGCTCCGATGGATCCTCGACGAACATGCCCACGCCCGTTCCATCTTCGGCATCCCGGAGGCCTTGTTTCTCCTCCCGTCACGCGAGCCCGCCTATGCTACATCGCTTTACGACTCACGGCTCACGACCCCGATAGGTCCGGCAGCAGGCCCGCACACCCAGCTTGCACAGAACATCCTGAGCGCATGGATCTGCGGAGGCCGATTCATCGAGCTGAAGACGGTCCAGGTCATGGACGAACTGAAGATCCCGCGTCCATGCATTGACATGGAGGACGAGGGCTACAATGTCGAGTGGTCACAGGAGCTCCGGCTGGCAGAGTCCGTGAGTGAGTACGTCAAGGCATGGGCCCTCGTCCCCGTACTTCGCCGGCTGCTCGGCCTCGAGGGTCGAGTCCCATTCGGCACCATCTTCAATATGAGCGTGGGCTACAACCTCGAAGGAATCCTCTCCGATCCCATGCAACGGTTCATGGGGTCTCTCCAGGACGCGTCTGAGGAGCTGGCCGAGATTCGCGAGACTCTCGAAACGTACCCCGCCTATGCAGATCTCGAGATCCCGAATCAAGTCGTGAATAGCGTCACCCTCTCGACGATGCATGGCTGTCCGCCGGACGAGATCGAGAGGATCGGCAGACACCTCCTCGACGAGCGCGAACTCCACACAACGATCAAGCTGAACCCGACGCTCTTGGGCAAGGAAGAGGTCCTATCGATCCTTCACGATCGCCTCGGCTTCGTGGAGATCGACATCCCGGACGCGGTCTTCGAGCACGACCTGCAATACGACCGCGCGGTCGAACTCATCCGGTCGCTGCAGGCACTGGCCGAACGTCGGAACCTCACCTTCAGCGTCAAGCTGTCGAACACGCTCGCGACAGCGAATCATCGCGGTGTCTTGTCGGGTGATGAGATGTACATGTCCGGCCGCGCCCTGTTCCCCGTGACCATGACCCTGTTCGAGCGACTAACTCGCGAGTTCGAAGAGAACCTCAATGTGTCCTACTCTGCCGGCGCTGACGCGCGGAACGTCGCCGCCCTTCTTGCGGCAGGCGCCCTGCCGATCACCGTCGCCTCTGATCTCCTAAAGCCCGGCGGCTACGGCAGGTTCACCCAGTACCTGCAGGAGATAGAACGTGCGATGAAGAAAACCGACTCCGCGACCCTCGATGCGTTCGCTGCCAACCGCTGCGAGCGCCTCGGGACAGCGGTATCCGACGCCCTCGGCTCTCCGCGATACGCCAAGTCGTACTCCTCTCACGGGCTTCCGAAGACCTCTACGCCGCTCGAGCTGTTCGATTGCATCGAACCGCCGTGCGTGGAAGCTTGCGCAGTTCGGCAGGACATTCCCGAGTACGTTTGGGCCATCGCGCACGGAGATCCGAGCAGAGCTCTGGCGGCAATCCTCAGTCGGAATCCGCTTCCCGCAGTCACCGGATATGTTTGCACAAACCTCTGCCAGACGCGCTGCACGCGGAACAACTACGACGAGCCGGTCGCGATCCGGAAACTCAAAAGGTTCGCCGTCGAGCACGGGACCGTTTCGCTCACACCCGCCGCCAAGAACGGTCATCGCGTCGCCGTCGTCGGAGCCGGCCCCTCCGGACTCGCTGCAGGGTACTTCCTCGCACTCTCCGGGATCGACGTGACGATCTTCGAGTCGAACCTCCGAGCGGGCGGAATGTTGGCGATTGCGCCCGGATTCCGGCTTCCGCCAGCCATCGTCGACGCGGACATCGATCGCATCCGACAGCTCGGTGTGACGATTGAGCTCGACTCGCCGGTAACGGAACCGCCCGAGCGGCTTCTCGAACAAGGGTTTGACGCTGTATACCTAGCGTCTGGCTATGCGAAGGACGCCCAGCCCGCGATCGACGGCGTCGGCGCCGATGGCGTCTTCGGTGCGATCGAGTTCCTCGATCGCGTCGCCCGCGGGAATGCCCCGCATCTCGGGCAATCGGTCGTCGTGGTCGGGGGAGGCAACACGTCGATGGATGCCGCGCGCACCGCGCAGCGCCTGGCCATTCGCCCCGTGACCGTCCTCTACCGCCGAACCCGAAGCGAGATGCCAGCTGAACCAGCGGAGATCGCCGATCTGCTCGTAGAGGGGAATCGGTTGATCGAGCTTGCCTCTCCGGTCCGCTTCATCTCGGTCGACGGGCACGTGTCAGCCGTGGAGTGCATTCGCAACAAACTGGGAGAGGCTGACCCCGACGGCCGCAGGCGCCCCATCCCGATCAACGAAAGCAGATTCCGAATCGAAGCAACCTCGGTTATCCTCGCTACCGGCCAGCGGCCGCATCTCGGATTCCTGAGCCACAGCGAGGTCAACGTTCGACCCAACGCGGGCATCATGGTCAACGCGTCAGACGGGCGCGCGGCGCACCGCCCGATCTACGCTGGCGGAGACGTAGTGCGCGGCCCTGCGACAATCATCGACGCCTGCGCCGACGCACGGCGAGCGGCCGAGGCGATCTGCTGTGAGCTTCGCGTCCCCTTCCGGACCGTGCCCTGGAATCGGACGTGCCTCGACGAGGCTGATCTCATCCAGCTAAAGCGAGCGCGTGCATGTAAGTCCTCCCAGACCCCCACCTGCTCGCTTCCCGTCAGAGAACGGACCGGCTTTGACCTCGTCGAACAGACGTATGCGCAGGAGGCGGCCCGCGCCGAGGCGGTGCGATGCCTGCAGTGCGCGGCGACCTGCGACAAGTGCGTCGAAGTCTGCCCAAATCGAGCCAACATATCTCTCGACGTCCGGCCGATCGACATCCGCGTGCCTTTCCTACAGCACATCGATGGAGAACTCACTGGTGTGAGCGAGGAGCAGGTCGCCATCCGACAACGTCGGCAGATCATCCACATCGAGGACTTCTGTAACGCCTGTGGAAACTGCAAGACATTCTGCGTTCATCCGGGAGACCCGTCTCTCGACAAGCCGTGTCTCTTCCTGCACCGAGATGCCTACGAAGCGGAGTCCGATCGCCCGGCGCTCTACGCCGTGGCCGAGACACTACGGCGGAAGGAGGCCGGTCTGGAAGCCGTTCTCACGCGGATCCCCGCGGGGTACCGATTCGACGCCGGGCCGATCCATGTTGAATTCGCGGAGGACGCGTCGATCGTGAACGCCACATCCGACGAGACCTTCGAAGGGTCGTTCTCTCTGCGGCCGGCCGTCGAGATGATCGTGCTGCTCGCGGGCATCCGATCCGGCGCACCCCATCTCCTCTCCGCCGCCGAATTGCTCGCCGGGGGCGATGACTGATGGGGCGGCCGACGGCCCTACGCTGCATCACGTGTCAGAAGGAGTATCCGCCGAGTGCCCTCGACTACACTTGTCCGGCATGCGGACCGCGGCGGGGAACGCTGGAGGTTCTCTACGATTACGATGCCCTGAATCAAACGCTCGATCGCAACGCCTTCGCTGCATCCGGCCGCGCTTCCATGTGGCGCTACCTGCCTCTCCTGCCGGTAGAGAACGAGCGTTTCATTCAGCCGCTCCGTGTAGGCTGGACGCCAACCTATGCATTTGACGGTCTGGCACGCGAACTCGGCCTCGCTCGACTCCTGATCAAGGACGACGGCCAGAACCCGACCGCCTCGTACAAGGATCGCGCCAGCTCCATCGTCGTGATCAAGGCACAGGAGCAGCGCCGTCCGGTCGTCACCTGCGCTTCGACCGGAAACGCCGCCAGCTCTCTGGCGGGTTTCGCGGCGGCCACAGACCTCGATGCCATCATCTTCGTTCCCCGACGCGCTCCGGAAGCAAAGGTCACTCAGCTTCTGATCTACGGCGCCACCGTCTTCCTTGTCGATGGATCCTACGATGTGGCCTACGATCTTGCCTGCGACGCGGCGGAGGCATTCGGTTGGTACAACCGCTCAGCAGCAATTAACCCGTTCCTCGTCGAAGGAAAGAAGACCGGCGCGCTCGAGCTGGCCGAGCAGCTCAATTGGAACCCTCCGGACCTCGTTTTTGTCAGCGTCGGAGACGGCTCGGTCATCAGCGGCCTCTGTAAGGGATTCGATGAGCTTCGTCAAATCGGATTAATCGATCGAACCCCACGCGTAATCGGCGTTCAAGCCGAGGGCGCCTCACCAATCGCCAAGGCGTTCGAGGCGTTCGACGGCTCGGCCGTCCGCTTCGACGATGTCGAGGCAGAGACGATCGCCGACAGCATCTGCGTCGGTTCGCCCCGTGACGTGGTCAAGGCGGTGCGCTACGTACACGCCAACGGAGGAGAGTTCGTGACGGTCCGTGACGACGAGATCGTCAGCGCCATCAAAACGTTGGCCCGACGAACAGGCGTATTCGCCGAGCCAGCGGGCGCCGCATCCTACGCCGGATTGCACAAACTCGCCGCGACAGGGAAACTGGATGGCGAGACAGCGGCGATCATCGTAACCGGCAGTGGACTCAAGGACGTGGCAAGCGCACGGTGCGCGGTTGGAGATCCAATCTCGATCGCCCCGTCACTGAAGGAGATCGAGCGTCATCTATGAAGATCCGACTCACCGTCAACGGCCGCGAAATCGAATGTGAGACCGACGCAGAGACACGCCTGCTCGATCTCCTACGCGATACGCTGTCCCTCACCGGCACGAAAGAGGGTTGCGGCGAGGGAGAGTGCGGGGCATGCACGATCCTCGTCGACGGCCGGCCGGTGAACTCCTGTCTCGTGCTTGCCCCGTCGGTCGACGGAAAGAGCGTTACGACGATTGAAGGCCTGCGCGAGGGCAACCGGCTTCATCCGATCCAGGATGCATTCGTTGCCGCCGGCGGCGTGCAATGCGGCTTCTGCACGCCCGGCTTCATCATGTCCACGTACGCCCTTCTCGTCAAGAACCCGCACCCTACCGACGACGAGATTCGGACCGCTCTCGAGGGGAATCTCTGTCGTTGTACAGGGTACGACCGCATCCTCGACGCGGTTCGCCTTGCCGCCAAGTCGATGGCGAGTACGCGCGAGGGCGAAGGCGGCGGCCGATGATCGACGCACTCGTCCTCGCCGCCGGCCTCGGAACGCGGATGGGTTGCGTGAAGCCGCTGATGTGCGTCCGCGGGAAGCCTCTGCTCGCACACGTCATAGGACTCCTTCAAGACGTGGGCATTGAGAACCCCATCGTCGTTCTGGGGCATGGGGCGGACGCGATCCGCTCAGCCGTCGATCTGTCCGGCTGCCGGACCGCGATCAACCCGGCCCCCGAGCGGGGCCTGTCGTCTTCTCTTCGCATCGGCTTCCGTGCCGTGCGCGAAGCCGCGTCGGGCGCGATGGTCCTGCACGCCGACATGCCTGAGATCTCTGCGGGCACCGTCCGCTCCGTGATCCGTGCCGCAAGACGTGGAGCGACGATCGTCGCACCGCGGTTCCATGGGCAACGGGGGTTTCCCGTCTACTTCGCCCGAACCTGCCTCGGGGAAATCGAGCGCACGCTCCACGGCGACTCTGGAGCCCGCGCCTATATCCGCTCCCACCTGGAGTCCCTCGTGTGCGTCGACGTCGAAGATCCCGGCTGTGTACTCGACATCGACCGTCCAGAGGATCACGCCAAAACCGAGGGGAGACAACCGTGCGCTACGTCCGCGTAGACAGCATTCCCGAGATCCTCAATGCGCTTTGCGAAGATGGCGCACGACTGCTCGCCGGCGGTACGGATCTGATCGTCAAGATGCGAAGTGGGCTCGCTGCACCGACCGTCCTGATCGACATTTCTGACGTGGAGTGCCTCCGCGGCGTCTCGGAAACAGATGGAGTTGTCGAGATCGGCGCGGCCACACCGGAGGAGGATCTTCTTGCCTCCGCTCTGCTCCGCGAGCGGTTGCCGCTCCTCGCGAAGGTGCTCGGCGCTCTTGGATCGGTCCAGATTCGTAACCGCGGAACGCTCGGCGGGAACCTCGTCAACGCATCGCCTGCCGCGGACGGCGCTGTCCCCCTCTTGCTCTACGATGCAGAGGTTCTCCTAACGAGCAGGAATGGGGATCGGGTTCTGTCCGTCGAGAGCTTCCTGCGCGGCCCCGGGCAGACCGCCCTCGAGGAGTTCGAATTCGTTCGCGCTGTCCGCCTCCCCATTCCTGACCGACCGTTCCAGCCCTTCTTCCACAAGGTCGGAAGGCGACGCGCGCTGACCATCGCAATCGCATCCGTCGGCGCCCTCATCCACATCGAGGACAATCGGGTGATGGAGACGCGCTTCGCAGCCGGATCGGTCGCTCCGGTTCCTCTCCGACTCCGGCGTCTGGAAGATCGACTGCGCGGCGCTCCCCTCAGCGAGAGCATGCTCGCTGAGTGTGCCCCCCTAGCGGCCGAATCCGTCTCTCCCATCAGCGACGTGCGTGCGTCCGCCGAATACCGGAGAGCCGTCGTCGGCGGTCTTGTGATGCGAGCCCTCCGATCCACTCTCTCCTGAGGCTAGCCACAACTCTCTCTGCGGAAGTGCGCCCGCCCAGCAAGCGGTCCTCCGGGATTGACGCGCCCATCTGAGCATCGGTGCGAACTCGACATGGAGCCCGGTGACCTGCTATGCTGGGCCGTCAAGGAGGTCGTCATGCCCAAACGGAGGGAGCTTCTCACAGGCATCATGCTCCTGTCGGTCGCAGTTCTCGGGGGCTGCTTCCTGTTTCCGAACCATCCGCCCGAAGCGGTCTTCGTCATCGTGTATGACGTCGACCCGGGCGACCCGCTGATCGTGGAACTCGACGCCTCGGCATCGACTGATCCGGACGGCGATCCGATCGTCTACTACTGGAACTTCGGCGACGATGTCACCATTCTCACACCCCTCGAATACACGAGGTACGTCGAGATTCCGGTGATTCGCGTCCGCTACCCGTTCCAGGGCACGTACACGATTTCGCTACACGTCCGCGACGAACTCGACATCTCCGAGAGCGCCGTGAAGACAGTCACCGTACCGAACGTCCCGGTCGCTCCAACCGACTGAGGCTCCGGCTCGTCTGGACGTTGCCGATCCTAGACGTCCGGTTCCATGCGCTTTGAGTAGTAGACACACTCACGGTGCTCGACGTAACCGATGCCCTCGAAGAATGCCATCGATTCCGTATTCCAGTCTTCGATGAGGCAGGTGACGATCCGAATCCCGATTGCCACGAGACGCTCTTCCGCTGCGTCCACCAGCGCTTGCCCGACACCTCGCCGCCTGTGGGCCGGCGCGACGGCAAGCCGGTTGATCCAGCCTTTGCGACCGTCGTGCGTGCCGAGAACCGCCCCGATCATCTCGCCCTTCTCCTCCGCCACGAGAAAGACCGAACTCGGACCGGCCATCTCTTGCTCGATGCAGATCCGGCGATCCCGACCACGCGGCTTGTGCTCCAGCCCAGCCGCTTTCCACAGATCAATTAGCCTATCATAGTCGTCAACGCGAAGAGCTCGGATCTGGAACACGAGTGGAACCTCCCACGGTTTTGGGACAGGGTACTTCACCCGGAAGCGGATGCAACCGAGCATGTGTCCCTCATACTGGCTCCGTCAAGCGGACACGCCTCCCCTTCACGCAGGTCGCACGACCTGCAGGTCCACCGCGCGCAGACCCTACCATCGACACAACGGAAGGAGACAGGATCCGATGAGCCGCCGAAGCATCCTCTTGAGCATCGTTCTAACCCTCGTGTTCTCGTCGGCCGGGCTTGCCCAGGAACTCCCTTCAGCCGCCGTCTCGCTCGGCTTCGGCGTCAGCGTTCCCTACGCCCTTCCCATCGATTGGGCGGCCTCATACTCGTTTGTCACCTCTGAGGTGCTCCTAACGCAGAACGTCACCGTCTTCCTCGACGTCGGGGCCTACCCATCCTCCTTTCCCAACCTGTTCGAGGCCGGAGCGTCGCTTCTTCTCCGTGGCTGGCTCGGACCGACCGTCCTCTATGCCGGAGGCGGGCTCTCCGTGCAATACCGCCGCGTGGGAACAGCCTGGTCATTCAAGCCGCTACTCAGCTTGAGGGTCGGCTACCAAATATGGGTACTCGACTCCGTCGCCCTGTCACTTCAGTTCCGCTCTCTCGAAGCGTTTCCACTCAGTTGGGCCTTCTCTCCGGAGATCGCGCTCGGTTTCTGCGTCGGCCTGGGGAGAGCTCGGCCGGAAGCGCCTCGGTATGATGGAGACTACATCTGGCTCCTCGCTGGCCTTGGGGTGGCCGCGCTCATCGCTTTCCTCCCTCGGAAGTAGTGGATCAGCCCATTCCCTCCATCGCCACTTCACACGCCTTGGCAGTTGTGCTATACTGCTTCGGATACCGCCGAGGGTATTGAGAAAACTGCAACGAGGAACGGCTCATACACGGCAATCGGAGGGCCCGCGGGGTCGTCCGATTGTGTTTCGTTTCGACGGAGGATGTGAATGAAGGAATCGAAGGCGACGATCAATCTGAGCAAGAACTTGAGCACCGCGCCCGCGAAGGAGCGCGCGCCGCTTGAGCGGTCGTCCCGCTCGGACAACCCGATTCGGACCTACTTCGGCGAGATCAGCCGCGTTCCGCTTCTGACACGCGAGGACGAGGTCCGCCTCGCCAAGCGAATCGAAGCCGGCGACACGCGCGCCAAAGAGGAGCTGGCCGAAGCGAACCTGAGGCTGGTCGTCTCCGTCGCCAAGAAGTACAGAGGATGCGGCCTGCCGTTCCTCGATCTCATCCAGGAAGGCAATCTCGGTCTCATGAAGGCGATCGAGAAGTTCGACTACACCAAGGGGTACAAGTTCTCGACCTACGCCACGTGGTGGATTCGACAGGCGATCTTGCGGGCGATCACAAATCGCTCGAGGACAATTCGCGTCCCGACGCACATCAACGAGCTAATCCGGAAGATCTACCAGGTGGAGCGGAACTCTCTCAAGGAGACCGGCGAGCTTCCGACGCCGGAGAGCCTGGCCAAGTCGCTTGAGACGACGGTCGAGAACATCATCAAGGCCAAGAAGACCGCGCAGAGCATGACGTCTCTCGACATGCCAATCGGCTACGACGACGATGGCTCGGTGCTCGGTGACTTCATCGAGGACGCGACGGTTGAGTCGCCCGAGCGAGAGACGTTCGAGCATCTGCTGGTTCAGGAGCTCGAGCGCGCGCTTGACGAACGTCTGACCGATCGCGAGAAGCGCATCCTTGAGCTTCGTTACGGACTCAACGACTACCAGCCAAAGACGCTTGACGAAGTCGGAGCCGTATTTGGCATCAGTCGAGAGCGAGTCCGCCAGATCCAGAAGGAGGCGCTCGCCAAACTCCAGGACTCCGACCTCAAGAAACGCCTGGAGTGGTTCAAGCTCCTCTCCGAGGCGGCCTAGCCGAGCTACGGGATACGGGAAGCACGGAATCCTACGCGTCACCCTCTGCGGTCGCAGACTGTTCGTCTTCCGCCACAGGCTCTCGATGGGTACAGCCCTTCGCTGTGCACACAAGCTCCTCGCCCCGCTCAGCCAGCACACCGCTGCCGCATGCCGGACATACCTTGATCGGTCGCTCGCTCACTGCGTATCGGCAATCGGGATACCGATTGCAGCTGTAGAAGGTCCTGCGCCGCTTCGACGAGTACTTCTCGACCAGCGTTCCCTCTCCGCAAGACGGGCAGGTCACGCCTGTCGACACGGGCTGCGTCGCACCGCACTCGGGATCACTGCAACGGTAGTATCGTCCGAACCGACCGCTCCGGAGCTCCATGCTTCCCCCGCAGGTGTCACACGGAGCCGTCTCGGCCGTCTCCCTCGCCGACTTCTCGAGCGCCTCGCGTACCTTGACCGCTCCCCCCACGTACTGCGCCTCCAGGTCGGGCGGGAGATTCACTGTGTTCCGGCAATCTGGGTACGTCGTGCATCCCAGGAAGTGCGAGCCTTTCCAGTACCGGAGCTCCATCGGTGCCCCGCAAACCTCGCAGATCATGTCCGTCGGCACAAGGAAGGGGCGCTCCTTCCCATCTTCTAGGAGTTCCTCCAATGCGGAAAGCCGCGCGGAAAACGGAGCATAAAACTCGTTCAGAGCGTCTGTCCGCGACATCTCGCCCTCTTCAATCTGGTCCAGATCCTGTTCCAGATGCGCCGTGAATCGCGGCTCGATCGTCTCGGAGAAGAATCGGCTCAGGAAGTCGATGACCGTCTGACCGAGAAGCGTTGGCCGCAGACTCCCCTTCTCGCGCACCGCGTACCCTCTCTCCTGGATGACGGAGACGATCGACGCGTACGTGCTCGGCCGTCCGATGCCCTCCTTCTCCAGAAGATTCACAAGGCCCGCCTCGCTATAGCGCCTTGGCGGCTCGGTGAACTTCTGCCTGGATTCAACGCGCTCCAACTGAACGGCCGCCCCCTCCTGCAAGTCGGGCGGGAACGACTCCTCCTTCTTCTTGGCACGCGGATCGGGCATTACCCGCAAGAACCCGTCGAATGTGAGCGCACTCCCGGCCGCCTCCAATGTGTACACGCCCGCCTTGAGTGAGATCTTGCGCTGTCGGTACACAGCTGGCGTCATCTGCGTCGCCAAGAAACGGCTGTAGATCAGCGAATAGAGTTTCTTCTGGTCCTGCGACAGGTGTGCGGCAATCGCCTCTGGAGCTCGCGAGATGGTCGTCGGACGAATCGCCTCATGCGCATCCTGGCTCCGCCGTCTGTTCTTGAACGTTCGCGCTTTCGCGCTCAGGTACTCTTTCCCGAACGACTTCACGATCAGCTCGCGGGCGGCTTCGTTCGCCTCTTCCGACACGCGGACCGAGTCCGTTCGCATGTACGTGATCAGTCCCTCAGTCCCGGTCGGCAGATCGATCCCTTCGTAGAGTTCCTGAGCAATCCGCATCGTGCGTTTGGGAGAGAACCCGAGACTCGAAGACGCCGTCTGCTGCAGCGAACTGGTAATAAACGGCGCCGAGGGAGAACGCCTGCGCTCCTTCTCTTCTACAGAGGCAACACGAATCTCAGCCTTCTTCAGCTCCGCCTCAACGAGCTGCGCCTCTCCCTCGCTCGCGAACGAGACTCTCTCTCCGCCCTTCTTCGCCACCGCGGCGACAAAGGAACCTCCATTGCGAAGATGTGCGTCGATCTCCCAATACTCCTCCGCGACGAACTGCGCGATCTCCCCCTCGCGATCACAGAGAAAGCGGAGCGCCACCGACTGCACGCGCCCCGCGGACAGACCCGCGAATCGGTTCCCGGCAATGGTTCTCGACAGAAGGGGGCTGACGAGGTAGCCCATCAGGCGGTCGAGGATCCTTCGCGTCCGCTGTGCCTCAACCTTCCTGGCGTCGATCTGCTGCGGATTCTCGAGCGCTTCCTGGATGACGGGTTTCGTGATCTCATTGAAGATCGGTCGCGCGAACGCAGACTCGTCCTTGACCACCCGATTCAGAATCGAGAACAGGTCGAAGGCGATTGCCTCACCTTCGCGATCGTGATCCGTCGCGAGATATACGCGTGCGGCATCCTTCGCCGCCTCACGAAGCTCCGTAATCAGCTTGCTGCGCTTCGTTTCGAACTTCGGCTTGAACTCGCCATTCACGTCGACGCCGAGTTCATTCTTCGGCAGATCGCGCACGTGTCCTTGAGACGACAGAACTTGGTAGTCATCTCCCAGGTACTGGCCGATCGTTCGAGCCTTCGTCGGCGACTCGACGATGATAAGATTCTTCAATTCCCAAGGCTCCTTTCGAGTTGGACCATTATACCGACGCCTCCCGGCAAGTCGAGCGATTCCACCCGCTTGCATCGGGATCACGGTCGCTCGATGCGCTAGAATCTTGGCACAATGGAGAGCCTGCGACACGTCATCTTCGAGGGCCTTCCCGCGGTCGGGAAGAGCGAGATTCTGGGGCTATTGGCGCGCTTCTACCCGGACGGCGTGCGCGTTCTCCCCGAGCTCGTCAAGGAGACGGCGACGCAGCATCACATCGACATCTTTAGGGAGCGGAATCGCCTGCGAGATGCCATCACATCCGGACTGCCGGGCAGAGCGGAGGCCGTCCGTGAGATCGTTCACGCGGGCTACCTCTGCCTTGAAGAGTCACACCTCGGCGTACACTGGGCCTACGCGAAGAGCCTCGGAGATCACGCGTTCGTCGAGGCCTATCCAGAACTGGAGAAACTCCTTCCGAGGCCGGACGCGTTCATCCGACTCGAGGTCCCCATCTCCGTGTCCCTGACCCGTCAGGCGGCCCGAGGAACCGCGCAGTTCGATGTCGCCGGTCCTGCCCTCCAACGGATGCTCCGGCACCTTGACCAGTGGCACGCGGCTCGGCACACCCTCCCTCACACTGTGGATGCCACGCAAACCGCACATGCTGTGATCGCTGATCTGGAGAGACTTCTGGATCCAGCAAGAGCACTTCGAGCCAACGCACTTGCGTCAACCTTTGACGTCCTCCTTCTTCTCGGAAGACCCGCCAGCGGGAAGAGCGAGTTCATCGACTTTCTCATGTCCTGCCCGGCCGACCTGCGCGCCTCGCACTACCACATTGCGCCACTCTCGGTCATCGACGACTTCCCCATCCTGTGGGAACTGTTCGAAGACGACGATCTGTGGGAGTCCCTTGACCGCCCGCGCCTCTATTCGAGGCGCTGCAACGGCAACTACGCCGTGACCGACGACGGAATGTGGCCATTCCTGATCGGGAAAATCAACCGCAGGACCGCTCCCCACCTCGCCCGACCCTACGCCCTCGACCGAGAGACGGTGATCGTCGAGTTCTCCCGAGGCGGTCCGCACGGGTACGCCAGCGCGCTCGAAATGCTCTCACCGGAGCTACTTCAACGCGCAGCGATCCTCTATGTCTCCGTTTCATTCGAGGAATCCTGGCGGCGAAATCTCGCCCGCTACGACGAGGCAAATCGCGGCGGGATTCTCACACACTCCGTCCCTCGCGACGAAATGGAAGACACATACGGGACGGACGACTGGTTCGATCTAGCGCCGACGGAGGTCGGGTCGATCGACGTCGCAGGGATCCACGTGCCCTACGCCACGATGTCCAACGAGCCAGAATCGAAGGATCCTAGTGTGCTCGGTCCGCGCTACCGTCGCACGCTCGATCAGCTGCACGAAATCTGGACGCCGAGCTAGTTCGGCAGGCCTTCCGCGAAAATGCGAAGCATGTTCCCGTGGCAGGCCTTCTCCTTGGAGAGTCCGGCCGCGCGGAGCGCCTCCGGAATCCTTGGGTAGTCCTGGACTCCATCGAGTCCTTTCGGCAGATGAACGACGCCGTCGAGGCCAATGACCGCCGCTGCCGGACCACCATCGAACGCACTCCTCAGGTGGCCGGCCACCCGAGCGACCCTGAACGCCGCACCCGCCCCCTTCACCATGCTCTCGACGGCCGCGAGGAGGCCATGAACGCGCTCGTTCTCCTCGCCGGGGTACCGTTCCAACAGCACGAAGCACGCGAATACCTGAGCACGGACACCCGCTTCCCTCATCCGCGGGAAGTCAAGGTGCATCTCTACGCTACCGCGGGCAAAGGTCGCAGCCACATCGAGAACCTTGAGCGCCGTATCGTAGTGGGCGTCGAAGAACCGCGGTCGTCGTGCCGACGCTAGACCTCCTGGCGTCTACCCGCGAATCCTCGCCACCGCCTCGATCTCGATCGGTACGTCCTTCGGCAGACGCGCGACCTCAACGCAGGATCGGGCCGGATATGGTTCGGAGAAGACCTGGCCATAGATCTCGTTTACCGCAGCGAAGCTCCCCATGTCCTTCAGGTAGACCGTCACCTTCACGACGTCTTGAGGCCCCGCACCCCCCGCCTCCAGGACTGCGAGAACGTTTGCGAGCGACTGACGCGTCGCCTCCCCGATGCTCGCCGTGGCCAGTTCGCCGGACGGCGTCATGGGGATCTGCCCCGACGTGAAGACCAGATCCCCTGCTGCGACTCCCTGGGAGTACGGGCCGATCGCCGGCGGAGCGTTCTCCGTTCGAATAGCGCGTCCCGCGCTCACGAGATCACCCCGAGCGTTCGACCGACCTTCGCGAACTTCTCGATCGCGAAATCGAGATCCTCGCGACTGTGTGCAGCGGACAACATGGCTCGGATTCTCGCCTTGCCCCGCGGAACCGTTGGAAACGCGATCGCCGTCGCGAAGACACCCTCGTCGAACACCTTCTTGGAGAAGTCCCACGCCGTCTCCGCCTCTCCGAGCATCACCGGCGTGATCGGCGTCTCGCTGACCCCGGTGTCGAAGCCTAGCTCCGCAAGTTGCGCCTTGAAGTAGTCGCCGTTCGCCCACAGCTTGCGGACCGGCTCGTCACTGACATCGAGAATGTTGATCGCTTCGATGCACGCCGCGACGTCGGCCGGGGTAGCCGCCGAAGAGAATAGGAACGGCCTCGCGCGCTGTCTGAGATACTCGACCAACCTCTTGCTCCCCGCGATGTACCCGCCCATCACACCGAACGCCTTCGACATCGTTCCAGCTTCAATGTCGACACGACCATGCAAACCGAAGTGGTCGACGATCCCTCGCCCGTTCCGCCCGAGAACCCCTTCGCCGTGCGCGTCATCAACCATCACCATGGCATCATACTTCTCGGCAAGCTCGACGATCCCCGGCAGCGGCGCAATGTCTCCGTCCATCGAGAAAACCCCATCCGTGATGATCAGTTTCTTGGCGATATCCTTGTGCTCTTCCAGCTTCTCAGCCAGTCCGTCCATGTCCCGGTGTGGGAAGATGGCACGCTGCGCCTTGGTCAGGCGCACACCATCGATGATTGAGGCATGATTCAGCTCGTCCGTGAAGATCACGTCCTCTTTCCCCATCAGAAGAGGAATCGTCGCCAGGTTCGTGTTCAGCCCGGACTGAACGGAAAGCGCTGCCTCGGTCCCCTTGAACTCGGCAATCCGTTTCTCCAACTCGATGTGGAGGCTCATCGTCCCCGCAATCGACCGAACCGCGCCAGGCCCGACACCGTACTGGTCGATTGCCTTCTTCGCGGCGGCGCAAAGGCGCTCGTCGTTGGCGAAGCCGAGGTAGTTGTTCGAGCAAAGGTTCAGAACCCGCTTCCCCTCGATTGTTACCCACGCCTCAGACGCGCTCTCGATCGTCCGAATCGTGTTGTAGAGCCCCTTGTCGTGAAGTTCGCTCAACGCCTGGTCGATAAACGCTTGCTTCCCCATCAAAACCCCTCCTGTTTGTCGCTCGCTAGATGCCGGACAACCCGCCCATGCGATCCACCCGCTCCGCTACGACTCCTTCAGTCCCTCGAAGAACTCGAACGCGAACCGCAGATGCGGAATCGTAATCGATCCCCCAACAATGAGGGCGATCTCCAGCGCCTCACCGATTTCCTCGCGCGTCGCCCCGCACGCCGTCGCCTCCGTCAAGTGATACGCAATACAATCGTTGCAGCGCAAAACCGTCGACGCGGTCAGCCCGAGAAGCTCCTTCGTCTTCGTCGAAAGCGCACCGGCCGCGTAAGCGTCGTGATCGAGTGCGAAGAACCGCCTGGTGGTGAGGGACGCGCTGGATAGGACGAACTCGTTGCCTCTGTCCCTGCGTTGTTCGAAGTCCTTCCGCGTCTCCGTCATGCGGCTTCCTCCCCTTCAGACACAGGCTCTGAAGCGAGCCTTGCTTCCGCCTGTTCAAGGATTCTCCGACTCTCATCGAACGACAGAGCTTGACGAGCCTCCTCAGCGACGAGCCAGATCGACTCCGTATGCTCGTTCGAGAGACGCACGAACGTGTCCTCCACCTCGGCCAAGTAGTAGACGACGCTCTTCTCGATTGGCTCGTCGGCCCTCAGGAAGCGATACCGGCTAGTTTCCCGGAACCCTGAAACCATGTCGAGACTCCCGATGCCGGTTTCCTCCAGCGTCTCACGTCTCGCCGCCTGCTCAACGTCCTCGCCGTCCTCGATTCGCCCCTTCGGGAATCCCCAGTGCTCGCCATTTCGGTGGCGCAGAAGCAGGTACCGACGAGGACGGCACCCATGATAGAGGACGAACCCGGCTGAGTGCTCCTCACCCCTACGTGATGTCGATTTCGTGGTCACTTCGATCGTAGACGCGCGGGTACAAACCGAGGCTTCTCAATTCTCGCAATAGAACCTTGAACGACTCGGGAAGGCCCGGCTTCGGAAACTCCTCTCCCTTGAGGATCGCCTTGTACAGCTGGATGCGGCCCCGCGTGTCGTCTGACTTCATCGTCAGCATCTCCTGCAACAGGGCCGAAGCGCCGTAGGCCTCGAGCGCCCACACCTCCATTTCCCCGAGGCGTTGGCCCCCAAACTGCGCCTTTCCGCCAAGCGGTTGCTGCGTGATCAGCGCGTAGGGTCCCGTCGAACGAGCGTGGATCTTCTCGTCTGCGATGTGCTCGAGCTTCAGAATGTACATGTACCCCACAGTGATTGGCCGACCGAACGGCAGACCGGTCCGTCCGTCTCGCAGGACCACCTTCCCATCGTGGTCGTCTCCGGCATCGAGTCCGCATCGGACGCGCTCCTCGTGAAGCTCGTCCAGAATCTCGTCCTCCTGTGCGCCATCGAAGATCGGACTCGCGACGAACTCGTCCTTCAGATGTGCTAGCCACCCCAAGTTGGCTTCGAAGATCTGCCCCAGATTCATGCGGGAGGGCACACCCATCGGATTCAGAACAACATCCACCGGCGTCCCGTCCGGCAGGAACGGCATTTCCGCCATCGGGCGAATCGTGGAGATGACGCCCTTGTTGCCGTGACGGCCGGCCAGCTTGTCTCCGATCGAGATGGTCTTCCGTTGCGCAACGAAGACCTTGACCAACTCGTTGACCCCCGCGTCAAGCTCGTCCCCGGCATCGCGTGAGAACTGCTTCACCTTGATAACCTTCGCCGTCCCGGCGACGGGCCGCATCCGAAGCGAGGTGTTCCGTACATTCCGCGCACGCTCCCCGAAGATCGAACGAAAGATCTTCTCCTCCGGCGTCGGCTCCGACTCACCGCGCGGCGTAATCTTGCCAACAAGGATGTCCCCTGTACGGACCACGGTTCCCTCGCGCACAATTCCGTGCTCATCGAGATTCTTCAGGTCCTCTTTGGAGATGTTCGGAATATCGGCCGTCACTTCCTCAGGGCCAAGCTTCGTCTCTTCCGCCTTGACTTCGAACTCCTCGATATGGATCGAGTCCACCAGGTTCTCACGCACGAGGCGATCGCTGATCACGATGGCGTCCTCGTAGTTGTACCCTTCGTATGGCATGACCGCGACAAGCAGATTCCGGCCCAAGGCAAGCTCCCCCAGATCGCTCGAGGGGCCGTCCGCAAGCAGACTGCCAACCTTGATCTTGTCGCCCTCCGTCACGACCGGACGCTGGTGGAGGATCGTGTCCTGGTTCGATCGCTCGAAGTTGACGAGCGGGTAGGTCCTCTTCGCCCGTCCCTTTTTGACGACGATCTGCTGTGCGTCAACCTCATCGACGACGCCGTCTTCCTCCGCGACGAGCAACATTCCGGAGTCCATCGCGGCCTGTCGCTCCAGCCCCGTGCCGACCAGCGGCGCCTCGGGTTTTAGCAACGGAACGGCCTGCCGTTGCATGTTGGCGCCCATCAGCGCCCGGTTCGAGTCGTCATGCTCGAGGAACGGAATTAGCGCCGCCGAGATTCCGACCAGCGCGCGCGGCGAGACGCCGACGAAGTCGACCTCGTTCGGCTCGACCAGGCGAACCTCTTCGCGTCCGGTTCTGACCTCGATCCGCTCTCCTAGCAATCGGCCCTTCTCCCCCACCGGAGCCGTCGCCGGCGCGATCAGGTATCGCTCCTCGTCGTCAGCCATCATGTAGACGATCTCGTCGGTGACTCTGCCCTTCTTGACGCGCCGATAGGGCGAGACCAGAAAACCAAACTCGTTGACACTCGCGTAGCACGCGAGAGACGTTATCAGTCCGATGTTCTGACCTTCAGGCGTCTCGATCGGGCAGATGCGTGCATAGTGCGACGAGTGCACGTCGCGAACCTCGATCTTCGCGCGCCGCTTCGTCAGTCCCCCACCGAGGGCGTTCAGTCGCCGCTTGTGCGTCAGCTCCGTGAGCGGATTCGTCTGCTCGAGGAACTGGGAGAAGCGACCGGTGTAGAAGAGCTGGTTGATCGCTCCTTGGACTGTCCGTGTCGAAATGAGCCGCCGGATCGTGTCCTTCTCGTCCAACGCATACTTGGACAGTTTATCGCGCGCGATCCTCGCCATCCTGACAAGTCCGGTCCGAACGGCGTTCTCGGCGAGCTCCCCAGGCAGACGAACCCGTTTGTTCGCCAGATGGTCCTTTTCGTCGAGCAGGCCCGGATTCGCCACCACGTCGAGCAGGATCTTGAGCGTCCGAACGATGTCCGCGACATAGAGAACCGGCTGCTTCAACTCGAGGCCAAGCTTCCGGTTGACTTTGAATCGTCCCACCTCGGAGAGAAGGTAGCTCGTCGGATGGAAGTAGAGGTTCTCTATGTATTCTCCCATCTGCGCTGGCGAGGAGCGATCGGAGGGACGAAGGCGCCGGTAGACCGCGCGCAGCGCCTCCTCTTGACTCTTCGTTTGATCTTCTTCGAGCGCTCGCTGGATGTACGGGTTCACCAGCCGAACGGACTTGAGCTTCGCTTTCGCGAGCGCCTCGAGGTGCTCTTCCTGAAGCGTTTGCCCAAACAGAATCAGCGGCTCTTCATCTTTCTTCTTGCCCGCGATCTCCATCGCCACGAGACGGCCGATATGCGGCTCCAGGCGCTCAACCGTCACCGGCGAGACCTCGAAGCTGTAGTAGCTGCAGATCCGCTTCTCATCGAATCCGAGCGCCTTCAGAAGCGTCGTTGCGATGACTTTGCCCTTCCGGTCAAGGTTCGCACGCAGGGTCATTCGCTTCGTGTCCAGCAGGATCTCCAGCCACGCGCCAAGCTCGGGCAGCACGTGCCCCTTGAACTGGTGCACGTCCTCCTGCGTGAAGTACACGCCGGGAGCACGCGTCAGCTCGTTGACGAGCGCATTCTCCGAACCGTTGATGATGAACGTTCCCCTGCCAGTGATCATCGGGAAGTCCCCGATGTAGAGCTCGGTGGTCTGCAGGACCTTGCCCTCCTGCTTGAGAATCGCCGTCACCCGTAGCGGACGCGAATACGTGAGGTCCTTGTCCTTGCACTCAAACTCGCTGTTCCTCGCGTCACCCAGGTACGGATCAACGAGCTCTAGCGTGAGTCCGTCCTTGCCGTGCCCCTCAATCGGCGAAATGTCCGCGAACGCACGCGAGATGCCCTTGTCGACAAACTGGGCAAACGATTCTCGAACGTCCTTCAGCAGATACGGTGGTGGAAGGATCTCTTCGATGCGCCCGTACGACCTTCGTTCTCGATGCCTCATCTTCTCCTCTTCTAAAGAACGCAAACCCCGAGGTGCTTAGCGCACCCCAAGGCAGGCGTTCGACAGCGATTCGCAAGCGCTACGCACTTGGCAAGGTCTACTGCAACTCGATCTCAGCTCCAGCCGCCTCCAGCTTCTCCTTGATGCTTGTCGCCTCGTCCGCGCTGACGTCCTCCTTGATCGTTGCGGGCAGGCTGTCAGCCAACTCCTTGCACTCCTTGAGGCCCTTGCCGGTGATCTCTTTGATCTCCTTGATCACTTGGATCTTCTTCTGCCCTGCGCCGGTCATGACGACTTTGAGCGTCTCCGCGGCAGCCTCCGCTTCGCCATCGCCGCCCGCGCCTGGTGCTACGGCCACGGCGACCGGCGCGGCCATCGCCGCAGAGACGTTGAATCGCTCTTCAATCGCCTCGACCAGGTCGGCCAGATCCTTGACCGACATCTCCTCTATCTGCTGAAGGATGTCTTCCTTCGCCATCGCTTACGCCTCCTCTTTCTGCTGTTCCCGTTGTTTTCGAACTTCATTCAGTAGGGCCGCCAGCTCGCGTATCTTCGCGTGCAACATGACGGCAAGAGCACGCATCGGACTCGAGAGCAACATCGCCAGCTTCGCGAGCAACTCCTCGCGGGATGGTAGGGAGGCGTACTTCCTCACCTCTGCCTCCGGCACGAGCTCTCCCTCGAACACGCCCCCCCTCAGTTCGTAGCGTGGAGCGTACGTCTTGCGACATTCCTCGCTCAACTTGAAGGCGATCGCCGGATCCTCGTACCCGAACGCGACCGAGATCGGTCCGGCCAACATCTCCGCCAAGCCGTCGATTCCGGCCTCGCTCACCGCGATGCGCGCCAACGTATCCTTGACGACTCTGTACTCGAGCCCCTGTTTGGCAAACTTCTCGCGCAGCTCGACCATCTCGTTCGCCGTCAGGCCGCGATAGTCGGCCAGAACCAGCGACGCCGCGCGCTCAAACTTCTCCTTCAGGCGCTCGACTTCCTCGATCTTCAGTTGCGTCGGCATCTCATCTCCTAGCTCGTGGCCTCGACCGTTTCGTTGACCTCGCCCTGATCGAGCGTGATGCCGGGCCCCATCGTCGATGCAATCGACACTTTCCTGATGAACCGCCCCTTGATCCCCTCTTCGGGCTTACGCTCCGCAACGCTGGTGAGAACTGCGGTCAGGTTCTCTTGCAGCGCCTCGGCAGCGAAGGATGCTTTGCCGAACACCGTGTGGATCACCCCTTGACGGTCAGTCCGGAACTCGACCATTCCCTTCTTCAGTTCCGAGATAACCGCTCCGACGTCCTTGGTGACCGTCCCGGTCTTCGGACTCGGCATCAGCCCGCGGGGGCCTAGGACTTTCCCGAGCTTCCCGACAACCGGCATCATGTCCGGAGTCGCCACAACCTTGTCGAACTCGAACCATCCCTCCTGGATCTTCTTCGCCAGATCCTCGCCGCCGACGTAGTCGGCACCGGCAGACTCCGCCTCCGTCACGCTTCCACCCTTGGCAAACGCGAGGATGCGAATCGTCTTCCCCGTCCCGTGCGGCAGGTTGCACGTGCCACGGATGGACGTTTGGCTCGCCTTGATCCCGAGGATGAGCGTAACTTCGGCCGTCTCATCGAACTTCGCCGTCGCGCCAGCCTTCAGCTTCTCCACAGCTTCGCCGATGGGGTACGTCGAGCGAGGCTCTACGAGCGTGGCAACGCTTGAGAATCGCCTACTCTTCCTCATCCCTCCACCACCTCGACGCCCATGTTCAGCGCGGTTCCCTCAATGATGCGCATCGCGGACTCCATCTTGTACGTGTTGAGATCCGGCAACTTGCGCTCCGCGATCCGTCGAACCTGCTCCTTCGTGATCCGGGCAACCTTCATGCGATTCGGCTCGGCGGATCCGGATCCGATTCCCGCCGCCATTTTGATGAGCTCTGCGGCTGGCGGCTGCTTCAGGATGAAGTCGTACTTGCCCCCCAAGTACACAGAGATCACGACCGGAATGATCGTTCCAGGTGTCTCTCCCTTCGTCGCATCATTGAACTTCTTGCAGAAATCCATGATGTTGAGCTTGTGCTCACCCAAAGCGGGTCCAACCGGAGGCGCAGGCGTCGCCTGCCCTGCACGAATGTGCAGGTTGATCTTCGCGATAACGGTTCTCGCCATGTCTTCCTCCTCCCCTGTCTCTCTTGTTCGCTCGTTTTCTCTCTACAGCTTCTCGATACCCTCGAACCCAAGTCGCACCGGCGTCTCTCGTCCGAAAATCTTGACCATCACGGTGACTTCCTCTGCTTCCTTGTCGATTTCCTTGATCTCGCCGGTGAAGTCCGCAAACGGCCCTTCGACAATCTCTACGACCTCACCGACGGTGAAGTCGATCTCGATCTTCGGCTCGTGCGTCGCGGTAGCCGAACTGGCCGCTGCGATCGGGATCGCGAGAAGCCCCGCCTTACGCTTGATCAGCTTCATCTCGGGACCTTCGATCGGCATTGGCTTGTAGCGCGATCCAACGTAACGAACGGCCCCTTTGATGCCGTCGATCAGCGCCATCATCTCCTCTTCTTCCAGGCCCATGCGCCCAAACACATAGCCCGGGAATAGGCGTCGCTTCTCGATGCGCTGGATCATGACCACGCGTTTGTCCTTGTATTCCTTGACCTTCAGGAGCCCCGACGCACGACTGGCGATGTGGGCTTCCGTCTCGATGAGCTCGCCCTGCTTCAATTTCTGTCCTGATCGGATCCGCGCAAGCACCTTCTCCGGAATGACACGCTTCTTCTCTTTGCCATCCGGATGCTCGAACGTGACCCGCCGAACCTTGTCGCGCAGGACGATCGTGCCGCGATTCCCGACGAGGAAGCGCTCATCACTGTCCGAAGTCAGTGGCACCCCATTCCGAATCTTCTCTCCCACTCGAATGTCTCGACGGATCCGCTTGTCCGCCGGGACGAGATATACTTCCTCGTTTCGATTGGTCATCTCGACGATCACCCGCTGCAGCGACTCCACCTCGCCAACGACAGCGTCCTCCTCCATGTGACGAGGCGGCTTGCGGGCGATCACGTCGCTCCGCTGAATTCTCTCATTCGGCTTGGCTACAAGATCGTAGTCGTAGGGGATCCGATACTCCGCGCTCGCACCACGACGGCTGCGCGATGTAATGACCTCCTCCACCGGCACCAGGAAGAAGGTCTCCTCGTCCTCGACGGTGAACCGCTCCAGAGACTTCTCCCACTCACGCCGGCGGATGCGCTCGTTGAGATCGTCTTTGACCTTCAGCTCCGAGCCAGCGTAGGTCTGAATGGCATACCACTTTTTCAGTCGCATGGCGATCGATTAGCCTGCCGTTCGAACGAAGAACCTCAAGATGGTTCCGATGATCCCGTCTATGCCCCAGATGTAGAGGGTCACAACCACTGCGAGGAGGAGGATCAGCGCCGTCAGCGAGATCACTTCGTTGCGCGTCGGCCAGCTCACCCGCGAGGCCTCAACGCGCACACCCTTGAGGTAATTCGTCAGTCGTTCGATCATCTTTCTCCGTCTCCTCGACAATCCATCTTCCGCATGCAGGCCCTGGAGGACTCGAACCCCCAGCCTTCCGATTTGGAGTCGGACGCTCTGCCAGTTGAGCTAAGGGCCTGTGTCCGTCTAGCTTCGGAGGCTAGACCTCCTTATGAGACGTGTGCTTGCGGTCCCACTTGCAGTACTTCTTCAGTTCGAGCTTCTCGCGCGTGTTGTTCTTGTTTTTCTTGGTGTGGTAGTTGCGCCTTCCACATTCCCCACACGCAAGCGTTACGTGGACGACCGCTTCGCTCTTTTTGGCCACCTTCGATCACCCCACCTACTCGAGGATCTTGGTGACGACGCCGGAGGCGATCGTCTTTCCACCCTCGCGGACGGCGAACCGCAGTCCCTCGTCCATCGCGATCGGGTGGATCAGCTCACCATTGATCTTCACGTGATCGCCCGGCATGACCATCTCGACACCCTCGGGAAGGTGCATCGTTCCCGTGATGTCCGTCGTTCGGAAGAAGAACTGCGGCCGATAGCCGGAGAAGAACGGCTTGTGACGTCCCCCCTCGTCCTTGGTCAGCACGTAGATCTCGCCCTCAAACTTGGTGTGCGGCGTGATCGATTTCGGCGCCGCGATGACCTGTCCGCGCTCGATCGCATCCTTGTCGATTCCGCGAAGCAGGATTCCCACGTTGTCGCCAGCGATCGCGTAATCGAGAATCTTGTTGAACATCTCGAGACTTGTTGCGACCGTCTTCGCAACCTGGTCGTGTACGCCGACGATTTCGATCTCCATGCCAGGCGTGATCTTGCCGCGCTCCACGCGACCCGTAGCGACGGTCCCTCGCCCTTTGATCGAGAAGATGTCCTCAACCGGCATCAAGAACGGCTTGTCCTCTTCGCGATCCGGCTGCGGGATGTACTCATCGACAGCAGCCATCAACTCGGTGATGCACGCCGTGTCTGGATGATCGACCTCGTCGCCGTGCTCCATCGCCTTGAGTGCCGAGCCACGGATGATCGGGATCTCGTCACCCGGGAACTCATGTTCGCTGAGCAGTTCTCGGATCTCCATCTCAATCAGATCAAGGAGTTCCGGATCGTCCACCATGTCCACTTTGTTCATGAACACGACCATCGCCGGGACGTTCACCTGCTTGGCGAGCAGGACGTGTTCGCGCGTCTGGGGCATCGGCCCATCGTCTGCAGCGACAACGAGAATCGCACCATCCATCTGCGCCGCGCCAGTGATCATGTTCTTGATGTAGTCTGCGTGGCCGGGGCAATCGATGTGTGCGTAATGACGATTCTCGGTCTGGTACTCGACATGGCGGACGTTGATCGTGATTCCACGCGCCTTTTCCTCCGGCGCGTTGTCAATGTCCTCGAAGGCCATGGCCTGAGCCTTGCCCTGTGTCGCGAGGACCTTGGTGATCGCCGACGTCAGCGTCGTTTTCCCGTGGTCGATGTGCCCGATCGTCCCAATGTTCAGGTGAGGCTTGTCCCTCACAAACGCTTCTTTCGCCATCTCGTGCAACCTCCTTCAACTGTCACGCGACCCCGTATGATGATCTTCGGAATAGAATAGCATCCGCCGCGAGCATCAGCCCGCGATCGGAGTCGAACCGACGACCTCCCCCTTACCAAGGGGGTGCTCTACCTCCTGAGCTACACGGGCGCTTCGAACTCCGTAATGCCGGAGTGTACCCCAAATCTGAAGCCCTTCCAACTGGAGGGGGAGGGATTCGAACCCCCGTAGGCATCCGCCAACGGATTTACAGTCCGCCCCGTTTGGCCACTTCGGTACCCCTCCAATACAATGGACAAAAGCCAACGGCCAGAGTCGAACTGGCAACCTACGGTTTACAAAACCGTTGCTCTGCCAATTGAGCTACGCTGGCAGCTTGCTCGATCCGTGACGAATTGTATCAACGCCCGGTTTCCCGATCAACGCGTGATTCGCCCAGCTAGTCAGCTCTCGACTCCCCCTTCACACCTGACCGATAGGTGAAGAGAATCCGAGCGAGGACGCTCGTTGTGACGGACGGCGTTCTTGCGTCGCGGCTGTCTTGCAGCGACCGATCGGCGAGCGGTTTGGCGGAACGAGACGCGCAAACCGGGCAAAAAGAGGGCGCCATCCGCTGCCCTCCTCACGAGATGGTCTTCAGCCAGACCTCGCGCGTTCTCGGTCCATCGAATTCGCAGAGAAAGATGCCCTGCCACGTGCCAAGGGCCATCTTTCCATCCTCGATCCCAACCAGGGCGCTCGTGCCGACGAGCGAGGCCTTGACGTGCGCGTCCGCGTTTCCTTCAAGATGCTGCCACTGCCGCCCGGCAGGAACCACTTCCCTCAGCGCCCTAATGAGATCCCGAGCGACGGCAGGATCGGTATACTCATTGATCGTGATCCCCGCCGTCGTGTGTGGACAGAAGACCACGCACGCTCCTTCAGAGATGCCAAACGAGCTCAACGCATCACCAACGCTCGACGTGATGTCAACCAGCTCTTCCTTCCCATGCGTCTCGACAACGAACCTCTTCATCACGCCGCTTCTTCGCCGCGGAGCCGTCGTTCCAGATCCTCACGAAGGCTCTCGCGATCGCTGACGCCTTGCACGCGAAGGATCGCTTCGCGGCGATCACCGTCCGCCGCCCCTCCTGTCAGGCTGATGAGATCGACAGCCTGTTCCCGGAGCGCGTCCAGAACCTCGTAAAGGTCATTGGAGCCGTCTCTCCATCTGACAGTCAATCGCGTGCCTTCGAGGCCGATCCCAAGCCCCTCGGCCAGCCCGCGAAGGACCTCCGCCTGCGTAAGCACACCGACAAGGCGACCGTCTTCCAGCGTGACGGGCAGCAGCACGAGACGGTTCTCAAGCAGAATCAACGCGGCCTTCTCCAGCGTGTCATCGGGAGATACGGCGAACTTCGCAGGATGCGCAAGCTTCTCGACGGGCTCATCCCAATCAGTCACGCCCTTGAGCGATGCACGAGTTACGAAGCCGCGCAGCGTACCTTCTTCGGACGCCACGAGCAGAAGCCCGAAGCCGTGCTCCTCCATCACCTTGCGGACGACCGAAAGCGCCGCCGTGGGCAAAGCGGTCACAGCCCCTTCCTGCATGTATCGGGCGACGTTCATTCGTCGGACTGCGCCTGCGCCACGATCTTCTCTTGCAGGTTCCCAGGCACTTGACTGTACTTGCTGAACTCCATCTGGAAGGTTGCGCGCCCTTGCGTTCGCGACTTCAGATCAAGCACATAGCTCTGCATCTCGATGGCCGGCACCTCGGCGCGGACGATCGTGACCTTCCCGATCGGATCCATCCCGAGAATCCGACCGCGTCGTCCGTTCAGATCGCTGATAATGTCCCCGACGTACTCTTCCGGAACGCGAACTTGAACCATCATCACCGGCTCGAGAAGGCATGGGCTCGCCTTGTCGAAGGCGTCTCGGAACGCGTGTCGCGCCGCGAGCTTGAACGCCAGCTCCGACGAGTCGACCGGATGGAAGCTTCCATCAAAGACCGCGACCGATACGTTCGTGACCGGGAACTTCGCCAGGTTTCCTTCCTCCATCGCCTCGAGGACGCCTTTCTCCACGCCGGGGATGTACTGCCCGGGAATCGAGGCTCCCTTGATCTGATCGAGGAACTGGTAGCCGTCACCTTCGGCGTACGGCTCGATGCGCAGCTCGACCTCCCCAAACTGGCCTCGACCTCCAGTCTGTTTCTTGTGACGGTACTTCGCCTCCGCCTTCTTTCGAATCGTCTCCTTGTACGGAATGCGTGGCTGATGGGTCTCCAGCGTCACGTTGTGCCGGTTCTTCAGCCTTTCGACGAACACAGAGAGATGGATATCACCCATCCCTTGGACTGCCATTTCCTTCGTGACCGGATCGCGACCCACATCGATCGTCGCTTTGGTTCCCGCGACGTCGCGGATCGCCTCGCTCATCTTCTCCACATCGGCTTGGCTCTTCGGCACGATCGTCCTCGAGTAGACGGGCTTCGGGAACTCCGGCATCTCGAAAGCGGAGGCCTCTTTGCCCGCCGCAATCGTAGTTCTCAGATGCACATCCTCGAGCTTCCCCAGCGCGACGATGTGCCCCATCTCTGCCTGTGGAACGCGCTTCTGCTTCGTCCCCTCAAGCGCGTACAGATCACGAACATCCACTCGAGAGCCGCTTGCCACGTCATGAAGCGCTGCCCCTTCCTTCAGGGTTCCGTCCAGCACTTTCACGAAGCTCAAACGGCCGAGGTACGGATCGCTCGACAGGTTGAACACGACCGCTCGCGCCGGCGCACCGGCGTCACCCTGCGGTTTCGCCGAGAGACTGACGAAGGCTTTCAGAAGTGTGTCGAGCCCCTTTCCTTCCGTAGCCGAACTGCAGAGGATCGGGACCATTTCGCCTGATCCGACACCCAACGCCATCGCTGCCGCCGCCTCCGCATCAGAGATCGGCTCGTCTTCGAGGAACTTCATCATCAGCTCGTCGTTGAAGGTCGAGACCTCCTCGATCAGCTGGCTGCGCGCCTGCTCCGCAGCACCGGCGAGTTCCGCCGGGATCTCCTTGTTCCCCTTGTCAGAGAAGCGCACGGCTTGATTCGACAGAAGATCGACGACACCAATGAACGCCCCCCCCTCCCGAATCGGAATCTCGATCGGTACAAGCTTTCCTTCGAAGTGCTCTCGAAGTGACGCGACGGCCTTGTCGAAGTCGGCGTTCTCCTTGTCCATCCCGTTGACAAGGATCGCCACGGGCCGCTTGGCGGCGCCCGTGATCTCCCACGCACGCTCGGTCACGACCTCGACAGCCTTCTCAGCACTCACAACCAAGAGGGTCAGATCGGCTACACCCACGCCCTTGTACATCTCTTCCACAAACTCGTCGCCCCCGGGCGTGTCCAGCAGGGTGATCGTGACGCCGTTCGTCTCGAACGTACCCAGACCCATGTCGATCGTGTACCCGCGCTCCTTCTCTTCCTGAGAGGCGTCAAGCTCGATCGGGTCCTTTACGCCCAACTGCTTCATCAAGGCGACGGCGAGTGTCGTCTTGCCGCAACCCGAATGCCCCACCAAGCAGATGGTTCTTGCTTGCCCCATGTCAGTTTCCCCCTTGGATGTGAATCGAAAGGAACTCGTCGGCAGTATATCCACGCTTTCTAGGGATAGCAAGACGCGGGATCGCATACTGGATAACGGTTACGGCCCCTTCGGATACTCCGAACAGGGGTCCTTCTTCAGCCCCAGCCTCCCCTCTGCCCCCTGCCTTGCGACGGTTTTCACCGCCGCGTACTCTCTTCGGACAACACTCAGCCTGTCTGCATTGAGCGATTCCGAGGAGGACTGTATGCCCATTTGCCTGCTCCTGGGCGACGAAGCGCTGGCCCAAGGAGCCATCGACGCTGGCCTGTCAGCCGCCTATGCCTACCCCGGCACGCCGTCGACCGAAATCACCGAATACCTCCTCCGTTCACCTGAGTCTCAGCGAGGCGCGATTCACTGCCGCTGGACGTCCAATGAAAAGACCGCGCTCGAGGCCGCACTCGGAGCAAGCTACGCGGGCAAGCGGGCGATGGCAAACATGAAGCACGTCGGCCTGAACGTCGCAGCCGATCCCTTCGTCAACGCCGCGATTGCCGGCACGCACGGCGGACTGATCGTCAACGTCGCCGACGATCCCTCGATGCACTCATCCCAGAACGAACAGGATTCCCGCTTGTACGCAGATCTCGCGCTGGTCCCCTGCATCGAGCCGAACGACCAGCAGGAGGCCTATCGAGCTCCAAGCTACGCGTTCGATCTCTCCGAGAAGCACCGTATCCCGGTTCTGATCAGGCTGACCACGCGCCTCGCCCATTCCAGAGCCACCGTGTCGGTCGACGGAACGCGCGGTCAGAACACCCTCTCTCTTCCTGCGAATCCCCGGAGATACATCCTGTTGCCAGCCGTCGCCCGGGACAGCTACGACCATCTCGTCCGACGTCAGCCCGACTTCCTCCGCGAGAGCGACGCCAGCCCCTTCAACGGCTTCTTCGATGGGACCGATACGTCGGTCGGAATCATCGCCTGCGGAATCGGATTCAACTACGCGCAGGAGGTCTTCGACGGCGACTGCCCTCATCCCCTTCTCAAGATCGGGCAGTATCCGCTCCCCGAGCTTCTCCTCTCACAACTGCTGAAGCGATGCCGGCGGATTCTCGTCCTCGAAGACGGCTACCCGTACGTTGAGGGAAAGCTCCGCGGCCTGCCGCAACGAAAGTCACCCTTGATCGTCGGGCGACTGACCGGAGACCTGCCACGAACCGGCGAGCTCAGTCCACGGCTCGTGGCCGACGCGCTCGGACTCGCGAGCTTGCGCACAAGATCGCCATCCTCGGCCCCAGCTCGCCGCCCTCCGGCTCTCTGTTCTGGCTGCCCACACGCCGACACCTTCCGCGCGCTGACCACCGCCCTCGCGTCCTTTCCCGAAGCTGAGGGCCGCGTCTTTTCCGACATCGGCTGTTACACGCTCGGCGCTCTTCCCCCCTACGAGGCCATCGACACCTGCGTCGAAATGGGGGCTTCAATCACGATGGCGCGAGGCGCTGCGGACGCCGGCGTGCGCCCCGTTGTCGCCGTCATCGGCGACTCCACGTTCGCACACTCCGGCATGACCGGGCTTCTCGATTGCGTGAACGAGCAGACCGGTATCACCGTGATCATCGTCGACAACGGGACGGTCGGCATGACAGGCGGGCAGCCGTCGGCGGCTGCGGACCGCCTCGTCTCGATCTGTGCAGGGCTCGGGGTTGACCGCGAGCACATCCGCGTCATCGAGCCTCATCCGAACCACCACAACGAGAACGTCGCCGTCCTCAAGGAGGAGATACTCCGCGAGGGCCTCTCCGTGATCATCGCACGCCGCGAGTGCATCCAGACCGCACGTCGCAAGGCGCCGGCTCGGACGTCAAACGGAGGTCAGGGATGATCCGAAATGTGGTTCTTGCAGGAGTAGGCGGCCAGGGGCTACTCAGCATCGCCGCCGTTCTCGGCGAAGCGGCCCGCGGAGAGGGACTTCATCTAAAGCAAGCCGAGGTCCACGGAATGGCTCAGCGCGGCGGCAGTGTCCAGAGCCACGTCCGTTACGGTGATCGGCCAATCCATTCCGACCTGATTCGCGAAGGCACCGCCGACCTCATTCTCTCCCTCGAGCCAATGGAGGCGCTACGCTACGTCCCGTTCCTCGCTCCCGACGGCGCTCTGGTAACGAGCGCCGATCCGGTAGAAAACATCCCGGACTATCCCGAGATGGCGGGCCTCCGGCTGGAGATCGAGCGCATGGCGGATCACCTTCTCATCGACGCGAACGTGCTCGCGAAGAAGGCCGGCACCCTCCGATGCGCCAACATGGTCATGCTCGGTGCAGGGGCTCCGTTCCTCGGCCTACGCGAGAGCGCGCTCCTCGGCGCGATTGAAGCCGTGTTCCGCGAGAAGGGCTCCCCCATCATCGAGACGAACGTACGCGCCTTCAGGTTGGGACAAGAGGCGGCCGAGAGCGGCGGCAGCGAGTAGCGGGCAGCCCGCGCCCCTCAGGATAGCTTGCCTCCGTGGCGATAGGGGCGGGACTCGTTGTACCCCATCTTCGCAGCCACGGCGCCCTCAAGATCCAGGTCGTGTCCTCCAGCGAAGTCGAGAATTCGGATGATCGTATCCGCAAGTTCCTCTTCGACGGCCGAAAAGCCGCGGATCGCCTCGCTCGGAGGGTCTCCGTCTCGTAGCGCCTCCATCGCCTCGCCAAGCTCGGTCACCATCAACATCAAAGCCTCGCCGGCTGAGCGCGACCGATTCCACCAACCGTGCTCGACGGCAATCCTGTGCGCCTCTTCTTGCAGTCTTTCGATCGACATGCAGTCGTCTCGTTCCATGCCGCAAGCCTAGTGCAGCGGCGCCGCGAGCTCAACTGCTTGCCCCTCGCCGGCCGCCGTGCTAGCCTTGGATCCCATCTCACGCTCCCCGGAGGAGACCATGCAAAAGATCCGCTGTCTGCAGTTTGCCCTGATCATCATCCTGACGGTCGTTCCCACCTTGCAGAGCATCTCGTCCGAGCCCGGAGATCTCATCCGTATCGGCATCGTCACCGATGTACACGCACACGATGTCGACTCGCCGGGCGAACTCAAGGTGATGACGAACTACGCCGAGCGTCTCACGTCGTTCGTCGACGCGATGAGCGCCTGGCCTGCCGACCTGGTTATCGAACTCGGTGACCTGGTCAACGGCGCCTTCGTGCTCGGGCCAGGCTACGGCGACCCAAACCGGATCCTTCAGATCCTCGACGACGCGGTTGCCCTCCTCTCCGCACTGGAATGCCCCGTGCACTACGTGCTCGGCAACCACGACCTCTACGACCTATCGAAGTCCCAGTTCCTCGTCGCGGTCGATCGGGAAGCTACGTACTACAGCTTCGATCTCGCCGGCTACCACTTCGTTGTTCTCGACGCGGAGTTCAACGATCCGACGGAGGACGACTTCGATCACGTGTTCATGCGGGTGAAGTGCCGGATTCCACAAACTGAACTCGACTGGCTCCGCGAGGACCTCGCCGAGACCGTGTTGCCAACTATCGTCTGCGTCCACCAGCCCTTCGACGCGGAGTTCGACAGAGAAGCCGGCGGACCACCTGTCGTCAACAACGCCGAGGTCAAGCAGCTTCTGAGCGAATCGAACGCGGTCGTAGCCGTCTTCCAGGGCCACACCCACGAGAGTAGCCACGTCGAGATCGACGGAATTCACTACGTTACGTTCGCCGCGATGGTCGATCACACGCTCCCGACACCGCCTTCCTGGGCGGCCGTGACGCTCGACCCGATCGGCAGGACCATCTCGATCGACGGTGTGGGACTGCAGGATGACCTTGAGCTCACGTACTAGTCGTCGCACAGCGAGCAGACGCGATGCAGCCAACTGGCACCGATCCGCGCTTGCTCTTGCTGCGCTCATTGTGATCTTGGCCGTCCTCGGACACGCGTCGGGCGAAGGGGAACAACTCGCCATTCGATTCGGCCTGTTCACAGATCTCCACGCGCATGACCTCGACTCGCCGCTCGAGGGGAAGTGGATGTCGAATACCGAAGAGCGACTCCGAGCGTTCGTCGACGCAATGAACGTCTGGAAGCCTGACTTCGTGATCGAACTCGGCGATTACGTCAATGGGTGGCTGGTACCCGGCATCTCACCTGGCGACCCGGCCCGCATCCCGGACATCCTCGCGTGGACCGAAGCCCTCTACGCACAATTCGACGGGCCTCGCTACCATGTCCTCGGCAACCACGACGTTTACAACCTGTCCAAACAGGAGTATCTGGATCGCGTCTGCGTCTCGGAGACTTACTACAGTTTCGACGTCGGAGCGATCCACTTCGTCGTACTGGACGTCCAGTTCGCCGAAGACGGACCGGATCTCTCTCACACCTACACGGGCGTCGCGGGCCAGGTCCCGTCGAAGGAGATCGCTTGGCTCGAGCACGATCTTGCATCCACTGACGCCATGACCATCGTCTTCGTCCATCAGATGCTGGATGCCTACGTCGAGGAGTGGGGGCGCCCTTTGATCGGTAACCAACCTGATGTCCAGACGATTCTGGAGTTGGACGGGGACGTTGTTGCCGTCTTCCAAGGCCACGGCCACGACAACGTCCATCATGTCGTCGACGGCATCCACTACGTGACGTTCGAAGCTCTCGTCGATCAGGACACGCCCCCATCTTGGGCATCCGTCACCGTCGATCCATCGACGCGAACGATCACCATCGCCGGAGCCGGGAGCCAGGCAGACTACTCCCTCATCTGTGGGAGGGACGATCCGTGAGGCGCACCGACCACGAAGGAGGTTCGCATGATCGCTGAGTTCTCCATCGCCCCCATCGGCGCGGGAGAGAGCTTGAGCGGGGAGGTCGCGAAAGCGTTCCGGGTCATCGAAGCATCCGGCCTTCTCTACGAGCACCACGCCATGGGCACGAATCTCGAAGGCGATTGGGACGAGGTGATGGCCGTGATCAAGGCGTGCCGGGATCGGCTTCTCCAAGATTCGAATCGGGTTTCGATCGCGATCAAGATCGACGACAGAGCGGGACACCCGAAACGCCTCCTGCATAAGGTCGATGCCGCCCGCCGCAAGATGTCCGGGCAGAGCCGGCCGCGCCGCATAGCCTGAGACACTGAACTCCGTCCCGTGCTTCCGATGGCCGGGGTTCTCGGAGTCTCGGAGCAATAGAGATGCCCGCTCCCGGAGTCTGATTGCCACCCAAGCGACAGACTGACGAGCACGCGCCTTCGAGAGTCCCGACAAGAAACGTGGACCGTCCCGAACGGCATCGCCGATCGCTCCGCTTGCTGAATGCCCTCTCAAAGCGGTAGATTCTGCATATGAAATCGTGGCTGCATGAGCTTCCGAAGATTGAACTCCACGTGCACCTGGACGGCTCGCTCCGCCCGGAGACGGTTCGGAAGCTCGCTAAGCGCCTCCCCGCCGACCGCAAGTTCCCTCGTGGATTCGATCCCTGCAAGGCGGTCATCCCACCGAAGAGGGGGACGCTTCTGGAGTATCTCAAGACGTTCGATGTCACCGCCCAACTTCTCCAGGATGCGCGGGCGCTCGAACGCGCGGCCCGTGAGCTCTGCGAGGACGCTGCAAGCGAGCACGTGATCTACATCGAGATCCGTTTCGCTCCCCTCCTCCACACCGAGGCGGGTTTGAAGCCCAGGGATGTCGTCACCGCGGTTCTCTCCGGAATGCACCGCGTAGAAGCCGATCACCCGATACGAACAGGCCTCATCCTGACGGCGCTGAAACAGGAATCGACTGAACGGTCGATGGAGGTCGCCCAGCTCGCGGCGCAGTTTGCAGGCAAAGGGGTCGTCGCATTCGACCTCGCCGGGCCCGAACGTGCGTACCCACCGCACCTCCACCGTGCGGCGATCGACTTCGTACACGCTGCGGGCGTCCACCTGACGCTTCACGCCGGCGAGGCATGCTGCCCGGACCAGATCAAGGAGGCCCTCGATCTCGGTACCGAGCGCATCGGCCACGGCGTCCACTTGTTCGAGGATCCTCTCACCGAGGCCCGCGTACTGGAGAGCGGTATTCCCCTGGAAATCTGCCCGACAAGCAACCTGCAGACGTCCGCCTTCATCGAGTCGTACGCCGCACATCCACTCAAACGGTATCTTGACCTCGGCATTCCGATCAGCATCAACACCGACAACCGCCTGATGTCCCAGGTCAACCTGACACACGAGTTCGAGAAGATCGTCGAGGCGTTCTCGCTCGACCGGGATGTCATCCGAAAGATCCTTCTCGACAGCGCAGACGCGGCGTTCTGCCCCGCCGATGTCACCGGCGAGCTCAGAGACCGTGTGAACGAGGCGTTCGCCGACTAGCGGCTAGCGAACGCAGGCGGGATCACGCGATGCCGAGTGGCCGGCCCGTCAGCTCGGCCCATCCGGGCGAACGCCCCAAAGGGGTTCACACTCGGCCGAGAAGCCCTCGATCTCGACCGTTGCGTGGAAGATCCGTGTCGAGAACTCGTCCGCCTCGATCTCGAACATCGCCCGTTCTCCCGGATCGAGATCCGTGACCTCGAAGCGGCCATCGGTCAGGCGGACCCCGTCGACATCGTAGAACTTGGCGCGCACGACGACTTCGTCGAGCCGCTCGGTGGAACGGTTTTCCACAATCCCCGAAACCGTCGGCGGGTAGCCGAGCGTGAGCCTCCAAGTCGAGTGAACGAAGGCCGCCATCGCGATCGACACGTCTTTGGTGACGGTGCCCGAGACCCCGCGACTGTCGGTTACCGTCAACGTCACCTTGTGAACGCGCTCCTCGCCGAAGCGGTGGAGTACGTCCCAGAACGACTCCACGGGACTCGAGCCGTCGTCAAACTCCCACAGGAGGCGCTCAATCGCCGAGCCCGGCACAGTCGACGAAGTCGACGTGAACCAGTAGTCGAGTCGGCCTTCCGTCCCATCCGGACACCAGACGAAATCGGCCATCGGCCTCTCGATTGGGCCGAGACATCCGACAACAGCAAGGGATCCAGCGAGGAGCGCCAGCATGAGGCCTCGGCGAAGCCGATCGTCTAAGGTCACTCGAATAGCTCCACTTCGTCGATCTCGCTCCACCCGAACCGCTTCAGATCGATCCGACCTTGCTCGTCGAAGGTGATGCCCTCCGCTTCCAGGCGGATGATCTGGTCGCCGCCCATGCTCGACTCCCCCTTGGCGTTGACGACCCGATGCCATGGCACCTCCGGTCGCGGCCGGCCCCGCCCGAGAGCGGCCATCGCGTAGCCCACTTGGCGTGCCCCCTTCGGGATTCCGGCCATCCGCGCAATCTGCCCGTAGGTCGCCACCTTGCCTCCCGGGATGCGTTGCGTCACTTCGTAGATCCGCTCGTAGAGACTGCTGGCCACAGATCCTCCTTCACTCCACGACTTTGTGAGCCTATCGCAGCGCCCTCGGATTGGCAAGATGCACGCGAGTCCGGCGGGCTCATCGCTCTGTGGATTCCCGCGAGAGTTCATTGGCGCTCAGGAACCCACTCGCCGACTGCCCGGCGTCTTACGCTCCATGTCTCCTCGGCAGCGAAGCACCAAACAAGCACATCCGCGTTCTCTCAGGGAGCGTTCTCGCGAATCTTCCGGATCGCATCGTGATGCTCGAAGTGTTCGATTCGTTGCACGTCCCGGCGGTTTTTGCCCACGCGCTCACGCCGTTGTCGCCGGACGCAAAGCTCTCGATCCTCTTCGTCCCCAGCCTCGACGTGTTCGCCTCGTAGCACACGGACCGCTTCCACAACGCCCCCCCGCGTGCGCCACCGATCCCGGATACGCGGAACCGCGGATGCGCGCCGGCTATAATCCGCTCGGTGATCCAATCGACATGTGTCTCGCAGCTCCGGCGAAAGTGCTCGAAGTCTCAGAGAAGACGGTCCTGGTCGACTACAACGGCGTTCGAACGACGGCCCGGCTTGACGCGCTCCCTGATGAGGTCTCTCCGGGAGACTACGTGTTGATCCACACCGGGTTCGCCATTCGGCGTCTCTCTCCCGAGGATGGCGAGGAGACGTTGCGGCTCTTCGATGAGCTGGCGTACTCGCTGGCCTCTGAGGCGCCTGCGGACCTAGAACACCACGCGGATACGCCACGTCCTGACGCCAATGTCCCGTCGGAGCCAGACGAGCGAAAAACACAATGACTCGCCCGTTTCGTTTGTCCGACCCAAAGCGGGCGCGTGCACTCGCAGACGCAATTCGCATCCTTGCCCCGGTCGCACCATTCAAGATCGTTCACGTCTGCGGAACCCACGAGATGGCCATCACGCGCAACGGGCTTCGCCGCTTCCTGCCCGAGACGGTCGACCTCCTCGAGGGCCCGGGCTGCCCGGTTTGCGTCACGCCGGCCGCGGACATCGATGAAGCTATCGCCATCGCCCGTGCAGGCGCCACCCTCTGCACCTTCGGCGACATGATGCGGGTCCCGGGAAGCGAACGGTCTCTGGATAACGCCCGCTCCGACGGCTGCGACGTTCGAGCCGTCCTGTCGGCGTCGGACGCCGTCGACCTTGCACGAGAGGCGAAACACGACGTCGTCTTTTTCGCGGTCGGATTCGAGACGACAGCACCGATGACCGCCGCCATTCTGCTTGACGATCCGCCTGCCAACCTCTCTGTCCTCGTCTCACACAAGCAGATTCCCCAGGCGATGGCCGCGCTCCTCGACCTGCCGGACAGCCGGATCGACGCCTACCTCGCCCCGGGCCACGTCTCAACCATCATCGGCACCCGCGGCTACGAGCCGTGGCTCGTCAAACGCCGGATCCCGATCGTCGTTGGGGGGTTCGAGCCGCTCGACATCCTCTATGCCGTCGCCCTGATCCTACGGCAGCACCAGGATGCAGCGCCCGCCGTCGAGAACGGCTACCCACGTGCCGTTGACACGCACGGCAACCCCGCGGCCCAAGCGCTGATCGATACGGTTTTCGAGACAGCCGACGTCAGATGGCGCGGCATCGGATGCATCCCCGACTCCGGCTACGCTCTGCGTGCTGCGCTCGAGGCATTCGACGCGCGGAGGCGTTTCAGCCTCGACCTCCCTGAACCGCGGGACGAGATCCCCGGCTGTCGCTGTCCGGACGTTCTCACCGCACGCGCCGTCCCGACAGAATGCCCTCTGTTTGCGAAACGGTGCACACCGCTCTCGCCGATCGGCCCATGCATGGTCGGCTCGGAGGGCGCCTGCAGCATCTGGTTCCGCTACGGCGGAAGGGAGGCCCTGTGAGCGACGATCGGATCACATCTCTCCACGGAGCGGGCGGCGAGGTGATGGAGCAGTTCCTAGCGAAGTATGTACTCCCTCGGTTCGCCGATCGGTCGGTCGGACGCATCGGCCTGTCGGCGCTCGATGACGGCGCGACCGTAGACGTCCCAGCAAGCTCGGAACTCGTCGTCACGACCGACAGCCATGTCGTCAAGCCGGTCTTCTTCCCGGGCGGCGACATCGGCACCCTTGCCGCCGCGGGCACGCTCAACGATCTCGCCATGATGGGTGCGATGCCGCTCACCCTCACGCTGGCCGCGATCATCGAGGAGGGCTTCCTTACCTCCGACCTGGAGCGCATCCTCGACTCGTTCGCGAACGTCCTCGACGAGGTCGGAGCCTCCGTCGTGTGCGGCGACACCAAGGTGATGCCGCCTGGCGAGATCGACGGGATCGCCCTGAACACAACGGGACTTGGGATCGCGACACGCGCCATCTCTGATAGCTCGATCGAGGTCGGCGATCGCGTCATCGTCACCGGATCGATCGGCGATCACGGGATGGCGCTGCTCGCCGCACGCGAGGAGTTCCGCCTGGAGACCGAACTCCGAAGCGACGTCGCGGCCGTCTGGCCGATGATTGAGCCGGCCCTGCGGACCGGTGGCATCCGGGCGATGAAGGATCCGACACGTGGCGGACTCGCCGCGGCGCTCAACGAGATGGCCCGGAAAGCCAACGTCTCCCTCGAGCTAAAGGAACAGGCCATCCCGATCCTCGATCCAGTCGCAGGACTCTCGGAGATCCTTGGGATCTCGCCCCTCGAGGTGGCGAATGAGGGAAAGGCGATCCTGATCGTCGAACCAGGGTCGGCCGAGTTGGTCCTGGAGATCTTGCGGAAACACACGCTCGGCAGGCTCGCGGCAATCGTCGGCACTGCAACCGACGAGTATCCGGGCCGCGTCATCCTCGGCACCGAGGTCGGCGGGAGACGCTTCCTCGACATGCCGCTTGGCGACCCCGTCCCGCGAATTTGCTAGCCGGCCACCGGATGGACCAGGCCGCTGACGGCTCACCCCTGCGAACCCATCTCGTCTACCGACTGAGCCAGGAGCGGCGGTCGGGAAGGTCTTTTCCTCCCGCTTGGCACGCCGGGCAATAGTAAGTGCGCGTCTGCGCGTATCGGATCTCCGCGATCCGCCCTCCGCACGCCGGACAGGGCTGCCCTGTCCTCTTGTAGATCTGGAGGAATCCCCGCCCGTGGCCCGCCAGGAGTGCCTTCCCCGATTGAGAGCGGATCTCCTCGATCGCCTCTTGTAGCACTGCACGGATCGCGGCAAACAACCTGTTGATCTCGTCATCCGACAACGTGCTCACATAGCGGATCGGCGAGAGGCGTGCGGCAAAGCAGATCTCATCCGCATAGGCCGTCCCAATCCCCACTATCGTCTGCTGGTCTGTGAGCACCTTCTTCAGTTGCTGTCGCCTGCCCGAGACGGCCCTCTGAAGGTGTTCGATCGTGAACGCATCCGAGAGCGGCTCCGGTCCTCCGCTCGCGATCCACGGAACGTCCTGAGGGTCCGTCACAATGTGAACCTTCGCCCTCTTCACGTGCCCATTCTCGATCAGCCGCAGGTCACGGCCGTCCTCGAAGCGGAACAGGAAGCCTGTCGCCTTGGTGACCTTCGTGTCGCTGCTGCAAAGCACCAGCCGTCCGGCCACCATGAGATGCAGGACGACATGCAGGTCACACCGGACCGTCAGGATGAGGTGCTTGCCTCGGCGCTCGACACCGGTGAAGGTCTCTCCGGCGAGCGCGCCGACCTCAGGATCGACAGTCTTCACGATGCCCGCGCGATGCGGCCTTGCTGAGACGAGTCGACAGTCCAGAACGCGTTCACGCAGGCTCTCGCACATCACGACAAGCTCTGGGAGTTCGGGCATCGATTCCGCCTTTCGAGCGATTATACGCACCATCTCTAACGTATCAGCTGAGATGGAGTCAGGGCGAACCGTGAGCTTCGTCGAACCCCTTGACACCTGCATCCTGCACCGCTACGATTCCGCCTCATTGTGGCCACGCATCTCTGGCCGATCACCGCATCGACCATCATCTTTATCTTGACCTATGTCGGCATCCTGATGGAGCGTGTGCACCGCACACTTGTCGTTCTCGTCGGGACGATCGCCATGCTCGTTCTAGGGACGTGGCTGTCCTTCTACTCGCCGGCGAAGGCCCTCGAGGCGACCGACGCAAATACGATCGCCCTCCTGTTCGGGATGATGGTCATCGTCGGCCTCTTCCGCGCAACCGGTTTCTTCGAGTACCTGGCCATCAAGGTAGCCAAGCTCGCGCGGGGCAGGCCGTGGCTACTATTCATTTACCTCGGCCTCGCCACCACGCTCATCTCCATGGTCCTCGACAATGTCACGACCATTATCCTGATGATTCCGGTCACGATGTCCCTCGCAGACATCCTCGGCATCCCGATGGTCCCCTTCCTCATCAGCGAAGTGATGCTCTCAAACGTCGGCGGAGTCGCAACGCTGATCGGCGACCCACCCAACATCCTGATCGGCTCTGCTGCCGGCCTCTCGTTCACCGACTTCATCACCCATCTTGCGCCGATCGTCGTCGTCACGTGGATGATCGTCATGGGAGTCCTGCTGCTGCTCTTCCGCCAAGCCCTCAGGCAAAAGCCGAAGAACATCGATCGACTCCTCGCGGTGAATGACCGAGGCGCTATCACCGACCGACCCGCTACTCGCCGCATGCTCGCCGTTCTCGCCGGTACGGTGACCCTCTTCTTCATCCATGAGAGAATCGCGCTAGAGTCGGGATCCGTGGCCCTGATGGGGGCCAGCGCTGGTCTCCTGCTGGTCTGGCCTGACGTGCGCAAGGCCCTGCGCGAGGTGCACTGGGACGTGCTTCTGTTCTTCATCGGGCTGTTCGTCATCGTCGGCGGCCTCGAGTCGGCAGGAGCACTCGACATCATCGCGAAAGCGGTCGCCTCACTCACCACGCACGGCATGATCCTCGCTTCGCTCTCCGTTCTTTGGTTGGCGGCACTGATGTCCGCTCTCGTCGACAACGTTCCGTTCACCATCGCGATGCTGCCCATCCTTGCAGGCCTGGAATCGCAGGGCATCTCTGCTGGTCCGCTCTGGTGGGCCCTCGCTCTCGGCGTCGGACTCGGCGGAAACGCCACCCCCATCGGCGCGACAGCGAATGTCCTCGTGATCTCTTCCAGCGAGCAGACACAGTCTCCGATCACCGCAAGAGCGTGGATACGCTGCGGGATCCCGACCACCCTTGCTGCCTGCGCCGTGGCCAGCGTCCTCGACATCGTCGCCATCTACACCGGAGTCTTCTAGCCCAGAACGCCAGCACGTCCCTTCGGATCAGGTGCCACACGTCCTTTCCGATTGTCCCACACCTCCTACGCCCTGGGCTGGGTGTTGAGAAACACTGTACGGAAGGTATAGCCGATGAGTCGTCTTCAGAAGATCATCTTCACGCGCGCCGCGCTGATTGCCGCTTTTCTCTTGGGCGGCTGCATGTCCTTCGTAAACGTCGATGTCACGGGGCAATGGCAAGGAACTCTCACCTGGATCGACGGACCCTCATCCGGATTCAACAGCCCGATCTCCCTAATCTTGGTACACGAGAGCCGTGACGTCTCGGGCACGGTAACGCTCATGGGACCTGGATCGCAGCCATTCGATCTCACGATCACCGATGGCCGAACGAACGCGCGCTCGATTCGTCTCCAGGCGTCCGGCATGCTCACCCTGGTCACGCCTTCCCTCAATGTGTCCACGTCGCTCGACGGCGACTTCGACGACAACAACATGTCCGGCACTGGATCCCAGACCATCGAAGGCAGTACGTATCAATTCACGTGGGAACTCGTGCGGATCTCCGGTCCTCCGGAGTCGTAGGACTCAGATGTAGTACCAGATCGTTTCGTAGTCCGTCGGATCCTCGCCCAGAGACTCCAATCGCGCCAGGTATTCGGTGATCGGCACGTCGACGTACGGCCACGGTGCCACAGGCGCGATTCCCTTCTCCCATGGATGGAAAAGATAGACCCGTCGTCCATCGCCGCGGATCCCAATGAGTTCCCGATCCTGCTGCGCGCGAAGGTGGCTCTTGCCGAGTCCCGGCACGTTGAAGACCGGCTCATCGGTCCGGAAGATGCCTGGCAGAAGCCTCGCCTCTTCCTTGCGTTCCTGGACCATGCGAGCGATCGGGACCAAGAACTCCCGATGCTCATCTTTCCCTTTCGGGTAGAAGGTGTAGTACGGGTCGATCCCCACCTGCTTCAGGGCGATCCGCGTTGCGACGGCCTCGAATCTGCGACTCACTTGAAGCGTCAGCACCTGCTGGTTGTACAGCCCGATCCCCCGACGCCGCAGTCTGGCGACCGCTGAGGCAAGCTCCGGCGTTACCTCATACGGGCTTTCCACATGCGTCACAAGCGAGAGACTCCTCCGGCCAGGGGCGATCGCATCACCGAGCATCTCAGCAAGCTCATCGGTCACGCGCATCGGCATCGTCACCGGAATGCGAGACCCGATGCGAATGTGGCATATGTGCTTCATTCTAGACAACCGCTCGACCAGGTAGCGGAGAAGGCCATCGCCCAAAACGAGTGGATCCCCGCCGGTCAGCAAAATGTCGGTGATCGCGCGATGGCTCTCGAACCAAGCGAGCGCCGGCTCGAGATCCGCAGCGGAGGGAATGCAATCCAGATCCATCGCATCGGAGACTTCCCAGTTCCGCTGGCAGTACGTGCAGATCTGCGGACACGTATCGCACACCTTGAAGATCGCGACCGTCGGATAGCGCCTTGTGACGCGGTCGATCGGTGAGGTGTCGCGCTCGCGCATGAAGTCGAACGCTCGCCCCCGATCACTCTGATGCTCTACCATCGCTCGGACCGTCGTGAGGGGCGGAATCACCTGAGAGCGAACCTGTCCGTCCGTGAACCGGCTCGATGAGTCGAAGTCGAACAGCGACAAGTAGTACGGGGTAATCCCCCACGGAACTCCATATCGCACCGCCAGATGGACGGCCGCGATCTCTCCACTTGTGACCGGAACGAGATCTTCAAGCGCGCGCGCACCCGCTTCCCCCTTCAGGACGTGGCTCGCTTGCCACTGGGCGTCCTCCCAGTCCTGCTGCCTCGCACCGAAGTACGCCAGAATCCGACTGCGGTTCGCGCGGCGAGACCGAATCAGCCCCTCGGCCAGACCGCTCGCATGCGCCTCGACCTTCGTCCACAGACGCTCCGCCATCACGTCGAGGTCTCGAGATCGCGCCTGAGCCGCCCGTCGCCCCGCGAGAGGAAGACTCTTGAACTCCTCATGATCTTGCGTTCCTAGCCAACCCTGTCCTAGCCCAGAACGCCCATCGATCGCTCTGAAGATGTGGATGAACTCCTCCACGAAGCCCTCCGACACCTCATCGCTCTCCTCCCGAGCCGTTCGCCATAGGAGATCAAGCGTGCTGAACCCGGCCAGCGACTCATTCTCGGGAGACAGCATCCCCTTCAATGTTTGGATCCAGCTCAGAGCCGATGCCCACTCGATGCGGTCAAGGTCGAAGGCTCCGATTCGAAGCGCCGTCTCCAGATCTTCGAGGTACGATAGGATGCACTCGCCGGCCTCCTCGTACGACGCACATGGCGCCAGGAGATCGCGCAAGACTGGCTGCTCTTCCCATAGGCGCTCAGCGAGCATGCGCTGCCGCGGCGCTCTTCGCTCTGTCACACATCACCTCCTTGCCCTTGACGATCGGTCTCGACCGGGGCGCATGCGCAGGGCACGCGCAACCTTCAACGTTCATGAGTCCGTGCCGGCTCTTCCTTTGTGCGATCAACCTTACGTCGATTCGGCATCGCGCCGATTGAACTGCGGAGCGGCCATCGCCGCCGATGAGGGGCATCCACCCCGAAGGTAACCAGTATAACAGATCATCAAGCGTGCGTGAAGCCTAGGAGTTTCTCACCTATATACACCCGCGAGCCGCTAGTCGCGTCCCTCTCGCCGATCTCGATCGAGCGCCTCAGCGGAACGCTCGCGAGGGTCTCCGTACCCGCCGCCGCCCGGTGTGCGAATGCTGACCGTCTCGCCGGCCGAGAGGCGAAAACTGGCCTTGCCCGGCAGCGGCGCTTCTTCGCCCGTGCGCCGGACGAGCACATTCTCCCCTCTTGCTCCCGGCTTGCCCCCAGCAACACCGTACGGGCAACGCTTCCGTCGGTCCGAGAGAACGGAGACTCTGGCATCGTGTCCCAGCACCGTGATGTCACGCCGGAGCCCGAGCCCTCCGCGCAATCTCCCCGGGCCGCCGCTTGCGCGCCGCAACTCGTACCGCTCGACGCGCAGCGGATATGCGATCTCGAGCGCCTCGACGGGCGTGTTGAGTGTGTTTGTCATGTGCGAGTGCATGCCGTCTACCCCGTCGGCGGTTCGTCGAGCTCCCCAGCCGCCCGCAATCGTCTCATATAACGTGTACGGACGACCTGAACGTGGATCCGTGCCCCCGACCGCCAGATTGTTCATCGTCCCCTGGCTCGCGGCGATCTCCATCTGAGGCCATTGCTTCCCCATCGCGCCCAGAATCACGTCGACGATTCTCTGTGACGCCTCGAGATTGCCTCCTACGACCGGCGCGGGCGGCAGAGCACAGACGATGCTGCCTGCTGGCGCGATCACCTCGATCGGGCGATAGCAACCAGCGTTCGGCGGAATCCCCGGATCGGTCACGCACCGCATCGCGTAGTACACAGCGGACGTGGTGACCGCAAGAACGGCGTTCACCGGGCCGCCGGCCTGGGCAGAGCTCCCGGAGAAGTCTACGACGATGCGATCTCCGGCAATCCGTATCTCCGCTTGGATTCGCAGCGGTTCATCCGATAGGCCGTCGTCATCAAGGACATCCGCAAAGGTCGCGACCCCATCCGCGAGTCGCTCGATCTCGCCTCGCATCCTGCGCTCCGAGTACTCCAGGATCGCCGACATCCCGGCCCGCAGATGATCTCCACCATATCGGCAGACCAGCGCAATGACTCGCTCGATTCCAGTCAAACAGGCAGCCCGCTGCGCACGCAGATCACCCCACCGCTCCTCGGGTGTCCTCACATTCAGCAGCAGCAGATCCAAGAGATCCCTGTCCAGTTCGCCGCCCTTCCAGAGGCGGACCGGCGGTATCCGGAGCCCTTCCTGATAGATCTCTCGCGCATCTCCGGCGAGGCTTCCCGGCTCCTTCCCCCCGACGTCCGCGTGATGGGCGCGATTCGCGACGTAGCCCACCAGCTCGCCATCCTCGAACACCGGCGCAACGAACGTGATGTCCGGAAGGTGCGCGCCGCCTGCGTATGGGTCATTCAAGACAACGATGTCGCCGGCGCGGAACGTATCCACACTCCCGATCGCTGCGGACACGGAGGCCGGCATGGCGCCCAAGTGAACGGGGATCGTCTCCGCTTGGGCCACCATCTGCCCGACCGCGTCGAAGACCGCGCACGAGCAGTCTCGACGTTCCTTGATGTTCGGGCTGTACGCCGTTCGCACGAGGTTCGCGTTCATCTCCTCAGCGACGGCCGCCAACGCATGGCGCATGACCTCTAGCGTGATGCCGTCGACCGCGAAATTTGATGCGCTCATCGAACCTCCAGAAGCAGGTTCCCGCTTCGATCCAGCTCGCATCGAGCTCCAGGCGGAACCACGAGCGTCGACTCCGTTCCCACAACAATCGCCGGGCCGCTGAACAACTCCCCGACGAGGAGCGCCGCACGTTCCACGAAACGCGTCTTCGTCGGCCCCTCCGGGCCAAACCACGCGTCCCCCTGTTGTGCCGCCCTCTTGCGAGGCTCTCCGACCCAGCCCGACCCCAGAGAGGCGCCCACCGAATAAGCGCGGACGCGCACGGTGATCAGCTCGACCTCCTCATCCCGCGCTGCATGCCCGAAGCGGACCTCATGCATCTCGTGGAACGAGGCTTCGACCTCCCTAAGCATCCCGTCTCCGATGACCTCGCCTTCTGCCATCGGGACATTCAACTCGTGTGACTGCCCAACGTATCGCAGATCGCCTGTGACGCGAAAACGAATCTCGTCCCCCTCGCACCCGTCCGCGATCAGCGCTTCACGGCCCGCGTCACGCATCTCGCGCACAAGCGCGCCAATCTCTGGTCCGGAAACCGCGCGCATGGCGCGCACGACACTCCGCCCGAAGTCGCGTCCCGTCTCGGCAGCTAGCAGGCCATACGCTGAGAGCACGCCCGCGCTCGCCGGCACGATCACCCGCGGAATGGACAGCCGCCGCGCGACAGAGACCGCGTGAAGCGGCCCCGCCCCACCGAACGACAGCAGCCAGAAGTCGCGCGGATCGTGCCCCCGTTCCACGGAGATAACGCGAATGGCGTGTTCCATTGCCGCGTCACTCACCTCGAGAATTCCGAGAGCCGCCTGTTCGACCCTTAAGCCCAGCGGCTTCGCGATCGATCGGATCGCTTCCTCCGATCGCTCCCGATCAAGCGGAGGCAACCCGCCAATCGGCCGCTCCGCCAGAAGGTGACCGAGAATGAGATGCGCGTCGGTGACCGTCGGCCGCCTACCACCTCTCCCGTAGCACGCCGGGCCTGGATCCGCACCCGCGCTCTCCGGCCCAACGCGAAGCGCACCTCCACGGTCGACCCATGCGATGCTCCCACCTCCCGCGCCAATCGTGTGGATCTCGACCATCGGCAAGGCAACCGGATGACCTCCCACCACGCTTTGCGTCGACCAGGCGATCTGTCCATCCCGGATCAGAGCCACATCGCAACTCGTACCGCCCATGTCCATCGTGATCAGGTTCCCCACTCCGAGCGCCCCGCCGACGGCACGTGCACCCTCCACGCCTCCCGCGGGACCGGAAAGCAGAATGCGGGCCGGCTCCCGCTCCGCCGCGACCGCGCTCGTCACCGCCCCGCTTGACTGCATGATCTGCCAGTGACTCGGCAGCGTCATCTCAGCCGCCCCCGCTTCCAGCGCAGAGACGTACTGACCGACCACCGGCCGAAGTGCTGCGGTAATGGCGGTCGTCGAGGTCCGCTCGTATTCCCGGAACTCCGGAAGAATGTCGCTCGACAGGACCACAGGAACCTCAAGAGCGGTCGACACGATCCGGCCTGCCTCAAGTTCATGACGTGGATCAAGGAAGGAGAACAAGAACACGATCGCAACGACTTCCACGTTCGCCTCACGTAGCGCCGGCACGAGGTTCTCCACATCGGCGGCGCAGAGAGGCACGACCTCTCGTCCCTCGCTGTCCAGTCGCTCATCCACTTCGAACCGCCTGTCCCGCGGCACAATGGGTTCGGGACGCACGAATTGAAGATCGAAGAGGTGCGGCCTGCTCTGCCGACCGATCTCGAGCACGTCGCGGAATCCGCGTGTCGTGATCAGCGCAACTCTCCCCCACGTCCCTTCCAGCAGTGCGTTGGTGGCGACCGTCGATCCGTGGATCACGCGGCTCACCCCGGCAGGATCCATCTCGCCCAAGTCGATCAGACGCCTCAGGCCCTGGAGAACGCCCGACGCGGGAGCCCCGGGTGTCGATGGGATCTTCCAGTGCCGGACAGCCCGGCCATCGACGATCACGATGTCAATGAACGTCCCGCCGATGTCAATCCCGATTGCTGGCGCCATGTCGGCTGAAGTATAGACAGGAAGGGCGGAATCCGCAATCCCTTGTGACGACGGCATCGGAATCCGACCCGCCAGCCCGACCGCGCCTCAGGTCGATCTCGCCTCGAGGCACCACATCAACCTGAACACGCCCATCTCCCGAAGCGCGTCGTCGCGTACAATCCCGACTAACCAACCTACGAAGAGGGACGGAACAGTCATGAAAAACATCCTCGTCACGGGAGCCGTTGGTCAGATAGGCTCCGAACTCACCCTCGCACTGCGACAGCGATACGGAAGCGCTCGCGTCATCGCCGCCGGACACCGCACGCCGCCTGGCGCTTCGTTGCGCAGTTCGGGCCCTTTCGTCACCATCGACGTCACCGATCGCGCTCAGCTTGGACGAGCAATTGACGAGCATCGGATCGACACAATCTATCATCTCGCGGCGATCCTCTCCGCCAAGGGGGAGGAAAACCCGCAGCTTGCGTGGAGAGTGAACGTCGAGGGCCTACTGAATGTGCTTGAAGCGACCCGAGAGAAGCAGCTCTCTCGCGTTTTCCTTCCCAGTTCCATCGCCGTGTTCGGTCCCGAGACCCCCCGCGATCCTGCACCGCAGGAGACGGTCCTGAAGCCGACGACTGTCTACGGCATCAGCAAGGTGACCGGCGAGCTTCTCGGCGACTACTACGTTGCGCGGTATGGATTGGACGTCCGCGGCGTTCGCTACCCCGGAATCATCTCCACCGAGACCCCTCCTGGGGGGGGCACGACCGACTATGCGGTCGAGATCTTCTACCACGCGGTCGAGCACGGAACCTATACGTGCTTCGTCCGTCCAGACACGGTGTTGCCGATGATGTACATGCCAGACTGCATCAAGGCGACAATGGACCTGATGGAAGCGGATGTCGCCCGACTGCGACGCCACTGCACGTTCAACCTCGCCGCGATGAGTTTCTCCGCCTCCGAGCTGGCCAACGAGATCACCAAGCTCATTCCCGGGTTTACATGCTCCTACGAGCCGGACTTCAGACAACAGATCGCCGACTCATGGCCACAAACGATCGATGACAGTGCCGCCAGAGAAGAGTGGGGTTGGTCACCTAGTTACGATTTGGTCACCATGACGGAAGACGTGCTCGATCGGCTTCGTTCCCGCCTCGAGCGAACCGGATCCCTATCCGTGGATTGAACGAAGACGGCCCCGCGCGCGGGGCCGTCCTGATCCTTTGTCTACTTCCCGACCTTAGGCCGACTACTCAACCAGCATGAGCCGAGCTCGCTCGGCTCCGTCACCCCGTCTCGGTCCGAGCTTCACGACTCGCGTGTAGCCGCCGGCGCGGCCCTCGAACTTGGGACCGATCTCGGTGAACAGCTTATCAACGGCCGCTTTGTCGCCCAACCGCGAGAACGCCACACGTCGCGCATGCAGGTCCCCGCGCCGGCCGAGCGTGATCAGGCGTTCGGCGAACCGCTGCACCGCTTTCGCTCGCGCGAACGTCGTGTCCACCCTCGCATGGAGAATCAGGGCCGTGGCCAGGTTTGCCAACACGCTTCGGCGGTGGGCCCGCAACATTCCCATCTTGTCAACCGTTCGTCTATGCCTCACTGCGCATCTCCCGTTCCGTCCGCAGGTTGTAGCCGAGCTCAGTTAGCCGGTCCTCCACCTTCTTCAACGTCTTGGCTCCGAATCCGTGGATGTCCAGAAGCTCTTCACGAGGATGCGAAAGCAGTCCGTTCAGCGTCGTGATCTCCGCTTCGTGCAACAGGTTGCAGGCACGTTGATCGATGTCGAGGTCGAGCAAGGCGATGGACAGCTCCTCCTCGACGAGCCTCTCGCCCTCGTCGAGCGAGACGCCGAACGGATGGTCGGCGAAATCCTTGAACAAGTCGAGGTGGCGCTGCAGAAGACGACTCGCCTCGGAAAGGGCCTCTTCCGGGCGGATGCCACCGTCCGTGACCATCTCGAGTACCAACCGCTCATAGCCCGTCTTCCCACCAACACGCGTGTCCTCGATGACGAAGTTGACCTTCCTCACCGGCGAAAAATCAGCGTCTATCGGGATCACCGACAGCGGCGAGTCCTCAAGACGATTTCTCTCGGCGGCGACGTAGCCGAACCCCGTCTCGACCTCGAGTTCTACATCCAGAACGCCCTTGGAGTTTAGCGTGGCAATGTGCAGATCTGGATTGACGATCTCCACACCGGGCGGAGCCTTGATGTCCGCCGCCGTCACTTCGCACGCGCCCTTCTTCTCGAGCGTGAGCCTACGAACTTCGTCATCACTCAGGCGAAGCGCGAGGCCTTTCACGTTCAGGATGATCTCGAGTGCGTCTTCTTTGATCCCCTCGATCGTGTCGTACTCGTGGTACTTCCCGGCGAAACGGACTCGAACGACCGCAGCTCCGGGAATCGCCGAGAGCAACGTTCGCCTCAGGGAGTTGCCCAACGTAGCGGCGAACCCCTGTTCAAGCGGCTCAATAACGACTCGCGCGCTCGTCTCCGTGAGCGTCTCAACCTTGATCTGATCGGGAAAAATAACTTCAGCCATGGTTCACTCCTAGCGGGAGTAGTACTCGACGATCAGGTTCGCCGCGATGCTCTGACGGGTCTGCTCCACACTGGGTTCCGCATTCACGGAGAACGTCATCGCCTCGTGGTTTGCTTCGATCCAGGGGGAGACGTCACGGCCTTGGCTCGCCTCGACGATCGCTTTCACACGACTACGGCGGCCCTCTTTCACGGAGGCAATGTCTCCCACCCGAAGCAGCATGGAGGGAACGTTCGTCGCGCGCCCGTTCACCGCGAAGTGTCCGTGAGTAATCATCTGACGCGCTTGTTGCCGCGACGAGGCGAATCCAGCGCGATAGACCACGTTGTCCATCCTGCGCTCAAGAAGCGCCAACAATGCTTCGCCAGTGATTCCCTTCTTGCTCTTCGCCGTCGCTACGTACTTCCGGAACTGACGCTCGCGAACGCCATAGATTCGACGCGCCTTTTGCTTCTCACGAAGGTGAATCTGATACTGGCTCCGTCGCGGCCGCCGTCGCTTCGGACCTTCCCCCGGAGGCTTCGCCTTCCGTGCGTACGGGCAACTTCGAGAGTAGCACCGGTCCCCCTTCAGGAAGAGCTTCTCTCCCTCCCGACGACATTGCTTACAGCGAGGTCCCGCGTCTCGTCCCATTATCTTCTCCCCCGGCTATGGGTGACTGGTGTTACGTTCTTCACTTCCTCGACGCGAATCCCTGACGCCTTGATCGTCTGGATGACCGACTGCCTGCCCGATCCAGTTCCCTTGACGCGAATCGCCACCGACCGGACACCGAAGTCCTTCATCTCGCGTGCCAGCGAATCGGCGGCTATCTGCGCTGCATATGGCGTGCCCTTCCTCGATCCCTTGTAGCCCACTGCTCCCGGGCTCTTCCACGTGATCGGGTTTCCCTTCGGATCGGTTGCAGTGATGATTGTGTTATTGAACGTCGCGTGGATGTGGATGATTGCGCGTTCGAGCTTGATATTCTTCGCCATCGCTACCTCTTCTTCCCGGCCTTTGCTGGACGCGGCCCCTTCCACGTGCGAGCGTTGGCTCGCGTCCGCTGACCACGCACCGGGAGCCTCCTTCTGTGGCGATTGCCGCGATGCGAGTTAATGTCCTTCAGTCGCTGAATGCTCGAGTGAACTCTCCGGCGAAGGTCCCCCTCCACCATGTACTGCTCCACTTCCCGCCGCAGCGACGCGACTTCATTCTCTGTCAGATCCTTGGCCCGGACGTCCGGCGAGATCCCGGTCTTCTCGATGATCTCCGACGCGCGCTTCTGTCCGATCCCGAAGATGTACGTCAGCGCGACCTCGATCCTCTTGTTGTTCGGCAGATTCACTCCGGCGATTCGTGCCATGTACCGCTCTCCCCCTAGCCTTGGCGCTGCTTGTGCTTCGGATTCCGGCAGATTACCCTAAGACGTCCGCTGCGCCGGATCACCTTGCAGTGCGCACAGATCTTCTTGACGGAACTTCTTACCTTCATCTTCTCCTCCGGACGCCAGCTAGCTTTCGCGATAGACGATGCGACCCTTCGTCAGATCGTACGGCGAGAGCTCGACGATGACCCGATCCCCTGTCAGGATGCGGATGTAGTGTTTCCGAATCCTGCCGGAGATGTGGCATAGAATAACGTGCCCATTGCTCAGCTTCACGCGAAACGTAGAGCCCGGAAGGCTCTCGATCACGTCTCCGCGAACGCGGATCACATCCTTTTTCCCTCGCTGCTCATCTGTCGCCACGTGCGTCCGGATTCACCTCCTTGCGTGTCAGGACCTCGACCCCGCTTTCTGTCAGCGCGACCGTATGCTCGAAATGCACACTCATCCCGCCCGACCCGGTCACGACGGTCCAACGGTCATCTTTGACCTTCGTCGGCACATCGTCCGTCTTCACCATGGGCTCGATGGCCAACGTCATACCCGGACGAAGGCGAACACCCCGCCCAGGCGGACCGTAGTTCGGAATCTGAGGGTCCTCATGCAATGCCCTGCCGATTCCATGCCCGACGTACTCACGCACTACGTGGAAACCCGCTTCTTCAACGAAGGACCCGACGGCGTGTGACACATCCGACAAGCGATTGCCAATTCTAACTTGTTCGATCCCCCGCCACAAGCTCATCTCGCCCACCTCAAGGAGCCTGCGAATCTCTGGATCGACCTCTCCGATCACCAACGTCGTCGCCATGTCGGCACAAAAGCCGTCACGCACAAGACCGATGTCGATCGAGAAGACATCTCCCGCACGCAAGCATCGATCTTCCGCGGGAATCCCATGTACAACCTCATCGTTGAGTGACGCATTGATCGTGCCCGGAAATCCCGCGAACTTCGGGAACGCCGGCTCCGCTCCGCACGCTCGGATCCTCTTCTCCGCGAGGCGATCGAGAAAGGCCGTTGTTCGGCCCGCAACCGCCTCCGCACAGAGCTCCTCAAGAATCGATGCGAGGATCACTCCATTCTCGCGCATCACGGCAAGCTCCTCCTGCGTCTTGAGCGGGATCATTCCGCCAGAAGAGCGCTGATCTGCTCGAAGACAGCGTCGCTTCCCGTCCGCCCGTCAACCTCCTCGAGGATGCCCCGCGCTCTGTAGAACGCGATCAGCGGCGACGTCGAAGCTTGATAGACGTCGTATCGATTCTCGATGACGTCCTTCCTGTCGTCGTCACGCTGGATCAGCTTGCCGCCACAAGCTTCGCACACCTCAGGATCCGCAGGAGGACGGAAGGCCAGGTTGTAGATCTGCCCGCAGTCGACGCAGACGCGCCGTGCCGTCAGTCGCTTCACCACGTCCTCTCGCGGGAGGTCAATGCTGAGCACGACATCGAGCGTGCTGATTCCATCCAGCGCCTCAGCCTGCCCCAAGGTTCTCGGGAACCCATCGAGGAGAAAACCGGACGATGCCTCAGCAATCCGGCTGCCGATCATGTCGACAATAAGGCTATCGGGGACTAGCTCTCCGCGATCCATGAACGTCTGAGCACGCACCCCCAGATCCGTTCCACGCGAAACCTCATCGCGAAGGATGTCGCCCGTTGACAGGTGCACGAGACTGAAGGTCTCGACGATCCGCTTCGCCTGCGTCCCTTTTCCTGCTCCAGGGGGTCCGAGAAGCGCGACGCGGGTCCGCCGCATCAGCCCCTCCTCCCAAGCAGGCGGCCGGACTTCGTGAGGCTCTCGTAGTGGCGCATCACCAGGTGCGCCTCGATCTGCATCAACGTATCGATTCCCACACCAACGACGATCAGGAGCGACGTTCCTCCAACGAGGAACATGCTTTGCAGGTTGCTGATCGACGAGAGAATGAACGGGAGGATCGCCACCGCCGAGAGGAACAAAGCGCCGATCAGAAGGAGCCTGTTGAGAACGGCTGTGATGTAGTCGGCCGTCGGGCGTCCTGGCCGCACGCCGGGGATGAACCCTCCGGACTCCCTGACGTTCTTTGCAATGTCGTTCGGATCGAACACGATCGAGCTGTAGAAGTACGTGAAGAAGAAGATCAGGAGGATGTACAGCGCGACGTAAAGCGGGCTTCCGGTCGTAATCAGGTACACGTACGGCTTCAGTGCCGGAATGGCGTTGAACAGCGTCATCGGTAGGCTCAGAAGCGCCGAAGCGAAGATGACAGGGATGACGCCGCCCTGGTTGACGCGAAGGGGAAGGTGAGAGGAGTGGCCTCCGTAGATCCGCCGCCCCATGGTCCGCTTCGCGTACTGGATCTGTATCTTTCGCTGCCCCTGCTGGACCATCGTCATTCCGGCGATGACGACGATCAGTAGTGCAATGAACAACAGTCCCCAGATCGGATGCGCGGACCCGGTACTGATCGCCACCCACATGTCACGAAGATTCGCTGGAAAGCGGGAAAGAATGCTGACCATGATGATCATGCTGATCCCGTTTCCGATACCGTTCTCGGTGATTCGTTCCCCAAGCCACATCAAGAAGATCGTCCCTGTCGTCACGGAGACGATCGATGTCAGATAGAACCAAAGCGTCGCTCCGCCCGGGACGGCACCGCGGATCAGCGACACCATTGCCGCGCCTTGGACAATCGCGAGTCCGACCGTCGCATACCGTGTGTACGACGTGATCCTCCTTCGACCCTCGCGACCCTGTTGCTGGAGTTCCTTAAGCTTGGGAATCACCGAGGTCAGAAGGCTGAAGATGATCGATGCGTTGATGTACGGCGTCACACCCAGAGCGAAAAGAGAGAAGCGTTGCAGCGCGCCTCCTGTGAACATGTTGAGGAAATCGAAGATCCCGCCGCCCTGGTCAGCAAAGAACGCACGGAGCGCGTCGACGTCGATCCCGGGAACGGTGATGTGCGTGCCCAACCGAAAGACAACGACCGCCCCCAGTGTGAACACGATACGCTTGCGAAGCTCAGGGACCTTGAACAGGCTGGCGAACTTCTCCCACATGCGCGCTAGATCACCTCGGCACGGCCGCCGGCCGCTTCGATCTTCCTTTTGGCGCTCTCAGCGAATCGGTGCGCATGGACGGTCAACGGCTTGGTCAGTTCGCCCCGTCCGAGAATCTTAACACGGCCCTTCCGATCTCTGATGAGCTTCTTCTCGCGCAGGAGCTCCGGGGTCACTTCCTCTCGTTCGCCGAATCGTGCTTCGAGCATATCCACATTGACACACGAGTATTCGATGCGCGATGGATTCGTGAAACCGCGTTTCGGGAAGCGCATCCAGATCGGCGTCTGGCCACCTTCAAAGCCGAGACGGACACCCCCACCGCTACGGGAGTTCTGGCCTTTCGTCCCGCGCCCGCTCTCGTGCCCTCCTCGACCAGACCCGTACCCGCGACCAACGCGCTTGCGCCGGTGTTTGCTTCCTTTGGTGGGCCGGAGATCTTCAAGCCTCATCGCCGACCCCCTCGTCACTCTGCATTCCGCGCAGCTCGGCAACCTCACGCCGACTTCGTAGTCTCGAAAGCCCTTCGAGCGTGGCACGCGACAGCGTCAGCGGATTCGTCGTCCCGAGCGACTTCGTTAGAACATCCTGAATTCCCGCAAGCCGGCATATCGCGCCGACCGTCGTGCCTGCAATGACACCCGTTCCTGGATAGGCGGGTTTCAACAGGACTTCTCCTGCCTTGAACTTCCCGACGACCTCGTGGGGAATCGTCTCGCCATCCATGTTGACTTGCACGATGTCTCTCTTGGCATCGCGAATGGCTTGGTGGATAGCGCGCGGGATCTCGCGAGTGCTTCCGACCCCTACGCCAACGCGGCCCTTCCTGTCACCCACAACGATCGTGACTCGAAAACGGAGGTTTCGTCCGCCTTTGGTGACCTTGCTGACCCGTCGAATGTCGATGATTTCGTTCTCGAACTCGTCGCGGCTGATCAAAACCTCAATCCTCCTTCGCGGCATGCCTCGGCAAGTGCGGAGATCACGCCGTGATACGGGAAGCCGCCTCGGTCGAAAACGACGGAACCGATTCCCTTCTCCAACGCCTGTGCCGCCAGTTGGGCGCCAAGCAGCTTGGCTCCCTCAACGTTTGGACCGCTCACTTGACCTCGCACCGTAGGATCAAGCGTCGAGACGTACACGAGCGTTTGCCCTGCTTCGTCATCGACGATCTGCGCGTAGAGGTGCCGCAGCGTTTTCGTCACGCATAGCCTGGGACGCTCCGCGCTTCCCCGAACCCGCTTCCGAATCCGTAGATGCCGTTTGATTCGTTCAGACGTGCGATTGGTCCGTGCCATCCTCACCCGACTCCCTATGCAGCCGTCTGGCCGCCGAGCTTGCCCGCCTTCAGCAGGACCTGCTCATCTCTGTACCGAATTCCCTTCCCGTCGTACACGTTCGGCTTGCGGAGCTTCCGAATCTTTGCCGCGACTTGTCCCACTTGCTGCTTGTCTGCGCCGCGCAGGATGATCTCGTTCGGGTTAGGAATCTCTGCCTCGACACTCTCGGGCAGTTCATACTCCTTGGGATCAGAGTAGCCGAGGTCGAGTACGATCGTGCTGCCCTGCAGCCGCGCCCTGTACCCCAACCCTCGGATGATGAGGCTCTTCTCCCATCGCTCGGCGACTCCATGAACCATGTTCGCAAGCAGACTCCGATACAGGCCGTGATACGCTCGGTATGCCTTCCCTTCGGCACGCCGTGAGACGATCGCCTCGCCGTCTCCGACGACGATCTCGACCATATCGGGCCGATACGCCTGCTCGAGGCGTCCGTGCTTGCCCTCAACTGCGATCGACCCTTGCGCAACGGACACCTTCACGCCATCGGGAATCTTGACTGGAACCTTGCCGACCTTGGACATTGCTACAAAGCCCCCCTACCAGACCTCGCAGAGCACTTCGCCGCCGAGACCGCGCGCCTCCGCCTCTTTCCCAGACAAGACGCCCTGTGACGTCGAGAGGACACTGATCCCCATGCCGCCCAACGGTTTTGGAATCTCGCCCTTACCCACATAAACGCGACGGCTCGGCTTGCTCACCAACTGCAGAACGCTGATCGCGCACTGCGCTCTCGTGCGCTCGCCTTTGTACTTCAGCTCGATACGCAGCTCCGGTTGTGGGCTTCTGTCAACGACCTCGTACCCCTTGATATACCCCTCCAACTCGAGGATTCGGGCAACCGCCTCTTTGAGCTTCGAGTGCGGCATGGCCACCGTCTCATGGAATCGCCGACTCGCATTGCGAATCCGCGTCAACATGTCGCCAATCGGATACGGAATCATTGCTTCTACCAACTCGCCTTCCTGACGCCTGGGATCTCTCCAAGATGCGCCAACTTGCGGAAGCAGAGCCGACAGATGCCGAAATCCCGGATGTACCCGTGAGGGCGTCCGCAGAGCGTGCACCGATTGTAGGCGCGCGCCGAGAACTTCGGCTCCCGGTTGCTTTTGTTGATCAGTGCTTTTCTCGCCATCTTCGCTCCCTACTCGTCGTGAAACGGAAGACCGAGCTCCTTGAGGAGCACATAGCCTTCCCGATCAGTCTTCGCCGTCGTCACGATAGTGATGTCCATCCCCTGCGTCTTCACGACTTCGCTGTAGCTGATCTCCGGGAATGTCAGCTGCTCGTCCAATCCCAGCGTGTAGTTTCCGCGGCCGTCGAACGCCGATGTCGAGAGCCCGCGGAAATCTCGAATCCCCGGCAAGACAGCGTTGAACAGCCGATTGAGGAATTCATAGGCACGATCCTGACGCAGCGTGACCTTGCAGCCAATCGGGTCTCCCACGACCAGCTTGAAATCCGAGATCGACTTCTTCGCCTTGGTCACAACCGGCTTCTGCCCGGCGATCTTCGTCAGGTTGTTGACTGCGCCTTCCAGAACTCGCGGATTGTCTTTGTCGCCAACGCCCATGTTGACGACGACCTTGGCAATCCGAGGGATCTCCATCTCGTTCTCAAGCCCAAGTTCCTTCTTGACCCGAGGCGCGACCTCGGCCTTGAATCTCTCTCGAAACAGCATCACTCGAAGATCTCCCCGCACCGCTTGCAGCGGCGCATCTTCTTCCCGTCCACTACGTCGAAGCCTATCCGCGTCGGCTCATCACACTCTGGACAGATCGGCATCACGTTCGATGTGTGGATCGTCCCCTCACGTTTCACAATCCCCGGCTCACGCAGTGTCTGCGTCGCACGCTGGTGCTTCGTGATCATGTGCACGTTCTCGACGATGATCCTGTTGCGCTCAGGATAAACCACAAGAACTCTGCCAATCTTCCCGCGATCGTTTCCCGCTACCACTTGCACGCGATCGCCCTTTCGTATCCTCTTCATCGCATCCCCTACAGCACTTCCGGCGCCAACGAGATAATCCGCATCATCTTCTTGTCGCGCAGTTCTCTCGCAACAGGCCCGAAAACACGTGTCCCGACTGGCTCGCCCTGTGGATTAATCAGCACGATAGCATTGTCATCGAAGCGGATGTAGGTCCCATCCTTGCGCCTGTGAGCTCTCCTCGTGCGAACGATCACGCCCCGCACAAGTTGCCCCTTCTCGATGTCGCTCGTCGGCAGTCGCTTGCGGACCGATCCCACGATCACATCGCCGATTCCGCCCATCCGCCGATTCGAGGGGCCAAGTACGTTGATGCAGCGGACGACCTTGGCACCAGAGTTGTCGGCCACTTTCAGCATACTCTGCATCTGGATCATGACCGGCCCTCCGCACGTTCGAGAATCTCAACGAGCCGCCAACGCTTCATCCGACTCAACGGTTTGCACTCCTCGATCCGAACCAGGTCGCCAACGCCCGCTTCATCCTGAGGATCGTGAGCATGAAACTTCTTGTGCAGGCGGATGTGTTTTCGGTAGCGCGCGTGAAGGCGTCGCTCCTCGACACGCACGACAATCGTGCGAGTCATCCGGTCGCTCACGACGCGCCCAACCTTTGCCTTCTTCATTGTCGCGCCTCCCGCGCCTTCCGCTCGGCCGTGACCGTCATCACCCGTGCGACGTCCCGCCGGGCCTTCACAAGCTCCGCCGTGTTGTCAAGCTCGCCAGTCGCGCGCTGGAAGCGAAGGTTGAACAGCTTGCGCTTCAACTCTCGCTCCTTCTGATCGAGTTCCTCAATCGAGAGGTCCCTCAGCTCACGCGCCTTCATGCCTCGCCTCCGAGCACAATCCTCTTCTTCAATCGCGTCCTGATCGGCAGCTTGTGGCTCACCAGCTCATGCACTCGCTTCGCCTGTCCCTCATTGACTCCCGAGATCTCGAACAACACCCTCCCCGGCCGAACGACGGCAACCCAATGATCGACAGGGCCTTTTCCTTTGCCCATGCGCGCTTCCGCAGGGTGTTTGGTGATCGGCTTGTCAGGGAAGATCCGAATCCAGATCCGAGCCCCTCGCTGCGTCGTCCGCGCAATCGTCGTACGACAGGCTTCGATCTGCGCCCCGGTCACCCACGCCGCTTCCAGCGTCTGGATCCCGTACTCGCCGAACTCGATCCGGTTGCCCCGCGTCGCTTTCCCTTTTCTGCGGCCGCGGTGCGTCTTCCTATGCTTCGTCCGTTTCGGGAACAGCAGTGCCATCCTACCTCACCTCGTTCTCGCGTCCCCGATGCGGGAACTCACCGCGGAAAACCCACGCCTTGACGCCGATGTTGCCGTACTTCGTCCGCGCCTCCACCAAACCATAGTCGATGTCTGCTCGAAGCGTCTGCAGCGGGATTCGACCTTCTTTCATCGTGATCGACCGCGCGATGTCTCCGCCACCGAGTCTTCCGCTGACCTTGAGCTTCACGCCCCCGGCCCCCGCGCCCATCACACGCCGCATCGCCTCTTTCATCGCACGGGCAGGGGCGGTTCGGTTCTCGATCTGAAGCGCCACATCCTGCGCAACAAGCCTCGCCTCTAGATCAGGGCGCTCGATCTCCTGAATCGAAATCTTGACCATCCGGCCGGTGAGTTCTTCGAGTTTCTGCTGTAGCTTCTCGATCTCGCTTCCGCCGCGACCGATGACGATTCCTGGTCTGGCTGACCGGATGATGATCGACACGCGATCCTCTTTCGATCGCTCGATGTTCACCTCGGCGACGGCCGCTCGGCGATACCGCTCGACGACCAGATCCCGAATCCGCTTGTCCTCAGCGATGTACTCGGCCGCAAGCTTCGGGTTGAACCAGTTCGACACCCACTTCCGATTCACGCCGATTCGGAACCCGACTGGATGAATCTTCTGACCCATTACGCACTCTCCCCGTCGCCGACGACAATCGTCACGTGGCTCGTCGGGCGTCTGATGATGTCTGCGCGTCCGTAGGCTCGTGGGCGCAAGCGCCTCAGGGATCGCCCCATATCGACGGTAGCCCGAACCACGCGAAGGCTGTCTACATCAATATCGTAGTTGTTCTCCGCGTTGGCGATCGCCGACTCTAGCGTCTTCCGGATCGTTCGCGCTGCCTTCTTGCTTGACAGCTGAACGATCTTGAGCGCCTCGTTGACGTTCTTCCCGCGAATGGCGTCAATGACCAAGCGCGCCTTGCGAGGCGATACCCGGACGTACTTGGCGACTGCACGTGTTTCCATCACTCACTCCCTACGTGAGACCAGGGGCTCTCTTCTTCTTCATCCCGCCGTGCCCACGGAACGTCCGCGTCGGCGCGAATTCTCCAAGCTTGTGCCCGACCATGTTCTCGACGATGTAGACCGGCACGTGGACTTTCCCGTTGTGCACCTTGATCGTCAGGCCGACCATCTCCGGCGTCACCATCGACGCACGCGACCACGTGACAATCTCGTTGATGTCTCCCCGCTTCGCCTTCCGAATCTTCTTCAGAAGACTCTCCTTGACGAACGGACCTTTCTTCGTCGACCTCGGCATGCTCGCTCCTTAGCGCCTTCCCTGTCCGGCCCGTCGCACGATCAGCGCCGACGACTTCTTCCGCTTCTTCCGTGTCCGTCCGCCCTTAGCAAGCTTCCCCGTCGGTGAGACCTGCGGCCGACCGACGCGCGCGCGGCCCTCTCCTCCGCCATGCGGATGATCCACCGGATTCATCGCCACACCGCGTACGTGCGGCTTGCGGCCGAGATGCCTCACACGTCCGGCCTTTCCGTGCTTCACGTTCTTGTGATCCGGATTGGAGACCTCGCCCATCGTCGCGCGGCACTCGGTGCTAAAAATCCGAACTTCCCCCGAGGGCAGGCGGACGTGCGCGCGCTTTCCTTCCTTGCCAATCAGCTTCGCAGACGTGCCAGCCGAGCGGGCGATCCTCCCCCCGCTTCGCGGAGAGAATTCCAGATTGTGAATGACGGAGCCCAGCGGAATCCGGGAGAGCGGCATCGCGTTCCCCACCCGCACCTCCGCATCGTCCCCCGCCTCGACAGTCGACCCGATCTCAAGTGCAAGCGGAGCCACAATGTACCGCTTCTCACCGTCCGCATAGTGGAGCAGCGTGATCCACGCCGACCGGTTTGGATCATACTCGCGTGTGGCGACGCGCGCGGGCACACCATCCTTGTCTCGCGCGAAATCAATCAGGCGGTACCGACGTTTGTGCCCTCCTCCGCGGAACCGCGCTGTGATTCGTCCTTGACTGTTCCGGCCGCCGGTCTTGGGGAGTGCCCGCAGGAGGCTCTTCTCAGGGGCAACGCTCGAGAGCTCGCTGAAATCCGGATGCTCTGCGTGCCGACGCCCTGGTGACGTGGGCTTGTATCGCTTCAGCGCCATCGCTTCCTACCCTCCCATGATCTCGATCCGGTTTCCCGGAGCGAGGCGCACGATTGCCTTTCGCCAACGCGGCGTTCGCCCGTGCATCTGACTCAGCCGCTCTCGTCGCGGCTTGCCCTTTCGGTTGGCCGTCCAAACCCTCTCGACCTTGACCTTGAACAGCTCTTCCACGGCTTTCCGGATCTCAATCTTGTTCGCTCCGGAAGCTACGCGAAATGCATACTTCCGGTTCTCCATCTGCTGCCAGGTGTCCTCCGTCAGGATCGGAGCCAGGACGATGTCCTCAGCGTGCGCGTGTCGTGGCATCTCTACAGCCGCCCTTTCAGTTCCTCGACCGCTCCAGCGCTCAGCACGAGATGCTCGTGACGGAGAATGTCATACACATTGATGCCTGCACAAGCAATGCACTTCGCCTGAGGAAGATTCCTGAACGACCTCTTCACGGCCTTCCCATACTCAGAGGTGGCCACAACGATGAGCGTGCTGCCCGAAAACTCGAGTCGCTTCAGCAGCTCGACGGCCCGCCTGGTCTTCGGTTCCTCGAACGGAAGGTGATCAATCAAGACGACTTTGCCCTCGGAAGCGCGGTCCGAAAGCGCGGAGAGTAGAGCACCTCGCCGCATCTTCTTGGTAAGCTTCGTCACGTAGGATCGCGGCTTGGGCCCGAACATCGTGCCGCCGCCGACCCAAAGTGGACTGCGTCTCGAGCCGGCGCGCGCACGCCCCGTTCCCTTCTGCCGCCAGGGCTTCCTGCCGCCGCCGCTCACTTCGCCACGTGTCTTCGTCGAGTGGGTCCCCTGTCGTCGGTTCCCCATCTGCATCCGCACCGCACGATAGAGAAGATCCTCGTTTACCTCAGCTCCAAAGAGCCGGTCGTCCAGCACCTCGACTTGAGGCTCCTTCGATCCGTCAAACGCGTACACCTTGACCTCGCGCGTCATCGTTTCCCCACCTCAAGCACCGTCCCACTCGTCCCTGGCGTCGCGCCCTTGACAACGAGAAGGTTTCGCTCTGCGTCCACCTTCAGGACATGCAATCCCCTAACTGTGACGCGGCGCGCGCCCATTTGCCCGGGAAGCTTCCGCCCCTTGATGACCCTTCCCGGTTTCACGCAAGCCCCAACCGAACCGGGCCGCCTGTGGAAGTGCGAGCCATGCGATTTGGGCCCCCCTGCGAAGTTCCAGCGCTTCACGACACCCTGGAAACCCTTCCCTCGAGACGTACCGGACACATCAATCCTGTCGCCCTCTGCAAAGTACTCGACTCCAATCACATCTCCGACGCTGTGCGCCGTGGGATCGTCCACGTGAATCTCGAGCACGTGTCTATGCGGAGCCACACCTGCGCTCTTGAAGTGACCTGCGAGAGGCTTGGTCACCCTCGACTCGGATACCTCGTCGTACCCTAGTTGCAGCGCGTCATACCCGTCCGCACCCTCCGTTAGGATCCGTACGACCGTGCACGGCCTGGTCTCTAGAATCGTCGCGCCAACGGCACGATCGTCGACAAAGACCTGCGTCATACCAAGCTTGCGCGCTGGGAGCCCTCGAGCCATCGTTCGCCAACCTCCGTGTCTTACAGCTTGATCTCGATGTCAATCCCGGTCGGGAGTTCGATGTCCATCAGAGCATTGATGGTCTCCGATGTCGGCTCTTTGATGTCAAGAAGGCGTGTATGGATTCTCCGCTCGAAGTGCTCCATCGAACGCTTGTCGATGTGCGGCGACCGGAGAACCGTGTACACGCGTCGCTCGGTCGGAAGCGGAATCGGTCCGGAGATCTTCGCACGGGTCTCCTTCGCCGAATCCACGATCTTCCGAATCGAGCTGTCGACGAGCTCATGATCGTAGCCACGCAGCTTGATCCGTATCTTCTCCCTAGCCATCCTCAGTACCCTCTACTCTTGATAATCATCTCTTGCAGCCCTTCCGGGACCCTGTCGTATCGGACCACACGCAAGGAGTAGGTTGCTCTTCCCTGCGTTAGAGAACGCAGCCGCGTGGCATACCCGAACGTCTCAGCCAACGGCACCGATACCGAGAGGATCTGCACCGTCTCCCGTGACTGGAGTTCGCGGATCTCCCCGCGCCTGCGAGCCAGGTCCTCCATCACCTCACCCAGGTACTCGCCCGGGGTGATGACCTCACCTTCCATAATCGGCTCCAGAAGGCCAAACACCGCCCCAGCATACGCCTTGTGCAGTGCTTCAGAGGTCGCCGCACGGAACGCAAGCTCCGACGAGTCTACCGGGTTAAAAGACCCACCAATCAAGGTGGCTCCAATATCCACGAGAGGATAACCGGCCACCGGCCCGTTTGTCAACGTGCCTCGCAGCGCGTCCTCAACCGCACTTCGGTAGTGCTTCGGTACCTCTTCGTCTTTCGCCCTACAATCGAACTGAATCCCGCTTCCTCTCTGCATCGGCTCCAGTCTCAGGATGACGTGCCCGTACTGCCCACGCCCGCCGACCTGCTTCACAAAGCGCGCCTCTACGTCGACAGAAGCTGTCAGGGTCTCACGATAGGCCACTTGTGGCTGCCCGACGTGGGCAACCATGCCAAACTCCTCTCGAAGCCTGCGGATGAGGATCTCCAAGTGTAGCTCCCCCATTCCGCCCAGAATCGTCTGGTTCGTCGCCTCGTCGGTTCGCACGTGAAACGTCGGATCCTCGTGTGCGAGTTTTCCCAGACTCTCGTGAAGCTGCCCGAACTCAGCTTCCGTACGTGGCTCGACCGCTACAAAGACCACCGGATCGGGAAACTCAATCTTCTCCAAGAGAATGGGCGCGGACTTATCGCATAGCGTGTCCCCCGTCGAGATGCCCTGAGAGCCGACGATCGCAACGATGTCTCCCGCCCGCATCTCGTCGAGCGGTTCGCGACGATTCGCGTGCATGCGGAAGATCTTCGTGACCCGCAGCCCCTTGCCCGTCGATGCGTTCAGCGCGTGGCCACCGGACTTCAGCGTCCCGGAGTAAACACGCACGAAGGCCAAGCGTCCGGCGTAGCGATCAACCGCGATCTTGAACGCGAGCGCGGAATACGGCTGCTCCGGGTCCGCCGTCCTCTCTTCGCTTCCGTCGATGCTCCGGATCGCCGGTACATCGAGCGGAGACGGGAGGTAGCGCACCACGGCGTCCATCAGCGGCTGTACGCCGACGTTCTGGAAGGACGACCCTCCCAGCACCGGCACCAACTCGCCGGAGAGGCACCCGCGCCGGATGCCTTCATAGAGCAAGGACGACTCGACATCCCTTCCCTCGATGAACGCCTCCATCACGCAGTCGTCCACCTCGGCAACCCGCTCGAGCATCCGCTCGCGATAGGCGGCCACCTTGCTCGCGAGAACAGGAGGAATCGGTTGCCTTTCAACGACGGCGCCAAGCGACGCGCGATCCCATGTGAGGTACTGAAGTTCCACCAAATCGACCAGCCCGAGCAGGCATCGCTCGTCATCCCGATGCGGGAAGTTCAGCGCGACCGGCCGCACGCCGAGGCGGTTCGCAATCATCTCAACCGTCTGCTCGAAGCTCGCCTCGGCGCGATCGAGTTTGTTAACGAATGCGATCCGCGGGATCCCATATCGATCGGCCTGTCGCCAGACCGTCTCCGATTGAGATTCGACCATCTCCACGCCTGAGAAGATGATGACTCCTCCGTCGAGAACTCGAAGGGATCGCTCCACCTCCGCGGTGAAGTCGACGTGTCCGGGCGTGTCGATGATGTTGACCGAGTGATCGTTCCACGTACAGGTCGTCGCGGCTGAAGTGATCGTGATCCCGCGCTCGCGCTCCTGGGTCATCCAGTCCATCTCGGTGTCGCCGTCGTGGACCTCGCCCATTCTATGGATCTGGCCGGTGTAGTAGAGAATCCGCTCCGTTGTCGTCGTCTTCCCGGCATCGATGTGCGCCATGATCCCGATATTGCGCACCTGCTCGAGCTTCACCGAATGGGGTACCGTCATGCATTCCTCATTTCAGGTGACGCGCCGGAAGGCGTGAAAAGCACGGACTGCGAAGGAGCGTACTACCAGCGGTAGTGTGCGAACGCCTTGTTGGCCTCCGCCATGCGATGGGCATCGACCCTCTTGCCGTACGCCTTGCCCTCCTTGCGTGCTGCATCGAGGATCTCGTTCGCTAGACGCCCGGCCATGCTGTGTTCGCCGCGCGCACGCGCTGCGGAAACGATCCAACGAAGCGCCAGCGCGATCTGCCGGTCAGCTGGAACCTCGTAAGGGACTTGATAGTTCGAACCACCGACGCGACGCGTGCGAACTTCGAGCCTGGGAGAGCAATTGCCGATTGCTTCGTTGAACGTGTCAAGCGGCGGGGCATCCCCTCGCTCCTCGATCTGATCGAGAGCAGTGTAGACGACCTTCTCCGCAAGCGCCTTCTTCCCATCGAGCATGACGTAGTTGATCAGCTTCGATAACAGCTTACTGTTGTGACGGATATCGGGGCCGGCGTCTCTACCTGGAATCTTCATCGGTCTCCTTGCCTACTTCTTTGCCCCGTACTTCGAGCGCCCCTGCCGGCGTCCGTCGACGCCTTCGGCATCGAGAGTCCCTCGGACGATATGATATCGAACTCCTGGAAGATCCTTGACACGGCCTCCGCGCACGAGAACCATCGAGTGCTCCTGGAGATTGTGGCCCTCACCGCCGATGTAGGCGGTCACTTCCTTGCCGTTGCTCAAGCGCACACGCGCGACCTTCCGAAGCGCGGAATTCGGCTTCTTCGGCGTTCGCGTATACACACGGGTGCAAACGCCTCTCCGCTGCGGGCACGCGTCCAGCTGGCGAGCCTTCCGCTTCTTCGTCTTCGGTTTGCGTCCCTGTCTGATCAGCTGGTTAATTGTTGGCATCTCATCTCCCCAGGATTGCGGCCGATTATAGATTCCACCTTGCGTACCTTCAACCTGCCTCGACAGCTTCTTTGACCGGCATCCCGTCTTCGACCAGGCCAGTCTCGTCAACCGCATCGGCATCCGGATCTTCCTCCGCGAGGCTTCCTGCAAAGGGGAAGCCTGTTCCCGCCGGAATTTTCTTCCCGACGATGATGCTCGGCTTCAGACCATCCAGCCCATCTACTTCGCCGCGCAACGCCGCTTCGGCGAGTACCTTGGTCGTCCGCTGGAAGGAAGCTGCGGAAAGCCATCCTTTGGTCTGCAGCGCAGCCTTCGAGATCCGCAGGAGTTCGCGCTCCCCGTCCGGGAGCTTCTTCTCCACCAGCAGAAGCTCCTCCGCCTCTTCGTTTCGCAGGACGCGGACGCTCATGAGACCCACCTTCCGCGCACTGGCAATCACTTCCCCCGTCAGCGTATCCCCTGCAGACGCGAGGAGATATCCGGACGCAACGACATCCTCGGCGAGTTTCTCGCCGATCGCCTCGCGCCGCGCACGCTCGTCCTCCTCGTTTTCCGCAGCCAGCCTTCTGACCTCATGCCGGAACGTCTCCAGCGGCACGAGGTCACCGAGGAGGAAACAGGAGTCGCCTCGGTCGACGACGCGTACGTTATTGAGGATTTGCCGGATGATCACTTCGAGATGCTTGTCATTGATGTCCACGCCCTGCTGCTTGTACACCCTGTGGATCTCATTCAGGAGATACTGCCTCGTCTTGTGAACGCCGGCTTCATCGAGAAGCGTCAGGGGCGCAATCGCGCCCTTCGTCACCGCGTCCCCCTTCTCAACCTTCTCCCCGATCCGCACCGTGACGGCCTTGTCAATCTTCACGATGCTCCTCGGGCGCAGCCGGACTACGACCGTCTCGCCCTCGGTCTCGACCGACTCCATCATCACGGTTCCGACATGCGGAATCTCAAGCCGGACCAGGCGCTCTCCGGACTTCACCGTTCCGCCGTGACTGCCAATGAAGCTAATATCCGACGTAAGAGGAATCCGCATGCCTCCTCCGTCTGGATTGTAGACGAGCACGTAGTCATCGATGACCTGAGCGACGCCATCGTTCTCCGCCGCTACGAAGATCGGCTTCGAGCGAGAGGTAAGCTGCGTGCCCGCCGAGACCTTTGCTCCAGACTCAACCATCAGACGCGCACCATACGGGATCTGGTACTCCAGGACGCTCCCGTCGTCTCCCGCAAGTTCGAAGCGTCGCTCGTCATCCTCCGAAACCCGCACCACCCCTCGTTGATCAGCGACGATCGGGTCGATGTTGAAGCGGTTCGTCAGCGCGTCCCCGGCGGAGACCTTCTCCCCGGTCTTCACCTTCGGCGCGGCATTCGAGGGCACCATGTACGAGCGATCTCCAGACGAGGTGTCGATCACAAGCACCTCCCGACGGCCCTCTGCATCAACGAGGTAGACCTCTCCAGCGCAAGGGCTCGTTGGGTCGATCAGACTCTCGACTTCGATCTCCTCACCAACTTCACCACGCAGCAGCGCCGCGGGCAGCAGGGCCGGCCTCGACTCACCGGTAATCTCCACCCTGTCTCCTCCGGTCGCAGTCGATGTGATGTCCGTCACATACCCGTCGAGTGGCGAGATCCCGGCCTCTCCACCCTTCGTGGTCTTGCGAGCTTCAAACAATTCCTCCGCTCGTGGCAGACCCTGGGTGATGTCCTCACCTGCCACACCTCCCGTGTGGAACGTTCGCATCGTTAGCTGCGTTCCCGGCTCACCAACCGACTGCGCCGCAATCACTCCGACAGCCGTTCCCAACTGAACCGGGCGATGGTTACTCATGTCGAAGCCGTAGCAGAGCTGGCAAACACCGCTGACACTCTCACACATCATCGCGGAACGAATGAGAATCCTGGGACGAACGCGAATCGTCTTGATCTTCGCGGCCTTCAGCGACTCTAGCAGATGAGGCGTAATCGTCTCATCCGCCTTGATGAGTACCCGACCCGACTTCGGATCGGTGACGTCTTGCACGCTCCTGGCGCCGATGACGTGTTCCCGTTGCGCAGGCCCCTTGAACGGTAACTCGCACTCAAGCTGCCCGAGGTGCGCGGCGATCTCGTGGGTGATCCATTGATTCGCCTCCACGAGGATCTCGCCACTGGACGGGTCAACGATCGGCTGAGCCGCCACACGCCCGTAGATCCGATCCTCGATCGGCTCCATGATCTCGGTCTTGCTGAACCGAAGCGGTGTAATCTCTACACCCTGCGTCGTTCCGCAGTCGAGCTCTCGGACGATCGTATCCGAAGATGCATCGACCAATCGCCTCGTTAGGTATCCCGAGTCGGCCGTCTTCAGCGCGGTATCGGCCGCTCCTTTTCGTCCGCCGTGGGTGGAGATGAAGTACTCCATCATGTCCAGCCCTTCGCGGAAGTTCGAAATGACCGGTCGCTCGATGATCTCGCCCGACGGCCCGGCCATCGGCCCTCGCATGCCGCACAGCTGCTTGACCTGGTCCGGCCCACCACGCGCACCCGAGGTTACCATTCCGTAGACGGGATTGAACTTATGGCTCCGAAGGTTCGCCATTGTAACGTCCTCGACATCGTCGACGGTCCGGCGCCAGATTCGGATCACCGCGTTCTGCCGCTCCTCCTCGGTCGCAAGGCCCATCCTGAACATCGTCTCGATCCGCTGTACCGCGGCGAGTGATTCGCGGACGATGCCCTCCTTCTCTTCCGGGATCAGGCAATCCTTCAGAGAGATCGTCAGGCCGGCCTGCGTCGCGTACTTGAAGCCAAGATCCTTGAGGCTGTCGAGAACCTCGGCGGTCCTTGCCCAGCCGTGTTCGTGGTACGTTTTCATGACCAGCCTCTTGATCGCGCGCCGATCGAGGACGTGCCCGTGATCACGTACGTCTTCCGGAAACGCGAGATTCAGCTCGGCCCGCCCGAGCGTCGTCTCGACAAGCACCCCATCGATGCGGATCTTGACCGGGCTGTGAAGCGCCAACACACCTTCCTCGCATGCACGGCGCGCTTCATCGATGTCGCGGAATGCCATCCCTGCTCCAGGACCTTCTTCCTCCATCAGGGTGAGGTAGTAGTACGCATAGACTGGATCCTGCGTCGGCAGGCTAAGCGGCTCGCCATTCGACGGCGACAGGATGTTCCGAGGCGCGGCCATCAGTTCGCGTGCCTCTCGGATCGCCTCAGGGGAGAGGGGAAGGTGAACGGCCATCTGATCCCCGTCGAAGTCGGCGTTGTACGGCGGACAGACGAGCGGATGGATGTGGATCGCTTCGCCATCGACGAGGATGGGCTCAAACGCCTGCATCGACAGGCGATGAAGCGTCGGAGCTCGATTCAGCAACACCGGATGGTCTTTGATTAGCTTGTCAAGGATGTCCCAGACCTCAGGCATCTCGCCCATCATGGCGCGATTCTTGATCTCATCGAAATCTGAGAACGTTGTCGTCTCGAGGTAGTGGAGAATGAACGGCTTGAACAGCTCAAGGGCCATCTTCTTGGGAAGACCGCACTGGTGAAGACGAAGTTTGGGATCCACGACGATCACCGCGCGCCCCGAGTAGTCCACACGTCGGCCGAGAAGGTTCCTGCGAAGCCGCCCATGCTTGCCGTGGATTCGCTCGGACAGCGACTTCAGCGGCCGGTTGTCTCGGCCTCTGATCGGACTCTCCTTCTTCTCATTGTGGATCAGCGCATCGACCGCCTCCTGGAGCATCCGTCGCTCGTTGCGCAGGATGACCTCCGGGGCGCCCATGTCGATCAGCTTCTTCAAGCGGTTATTACGGTTGATAATCCTTCGGTAGAGGTCATTAAGATCCGTGGTAGCAAACTTGCCACCCTCCAACTGGATCATCGGGCGCAGATCCGGAGGAAGGACGGGAATCACGTCGAGGATCATGTCCTGCGCGTTATTGCCGGAGGAGCGCAGCTGATCTACGACTTCAAGTCGCCTCACAAGGCGTCGCTTATTCCCCGCCGCGGTCTCGCGGCGCAGCTGGCTGTCTAGCTCCTCGTGCAGCTCGTCGAAGTCGAGAACTTCCAGCAGACCCTTGATTCCCGCCGCGCCGGTCGCTGCAATGAAGCCGTCAGGGTAGATCCGCTCGTGCGCCCTCATTTCAAGGTTGGTCAGCCGATCCCCGATCTGGAGTGGCACGTCCGGGTTCTTGATGCGAACCACGATGAAGACCAGACTGTCCAAGATCTCCCGATCCAGGACTTCCCCCTTCACCGCAGGACCGTAGCGATCGACAAGCATCTCGAACGCGGTCTTCGAACAGAGTTCATCGGCCGGCCGCTCGACGAGCACTGCCTCGCTCGCCACATCATCCCCGTCCTCGATGAGCAGATCGACATCGCCAACAAGCGGGTACTCCTGGGAGCCAATCACGACGGCCCGAAACCGCTCGCCGTTCGTGAGCTGCCGGTCCTCAATCGTGGCACGTCCCGCCTCTTCGGCGAGAACTCGGGGAGCAGCTTCAACGAAGAATGCCGGTTCGACCTCGAACGGGAAGACGGCGCCAAGGACATCGACCTCCGACGAGTACAGCGTCTCCCCCGGTCGTACCTCCTTGCACTCGGAGGAGGTAACCATGAACAAGCCCTGCTCCATCGGCTCCGTCTCGTAGTACGCGATCCGCTGAAGCTCGCGCTTCTTCAGACCCAAGAGGCGGCTGAGCAGACTCGACACGCCCTTGAGGAACCAGAAATGGACGACAGGGCTCGCCAGCTGAATATGCGCCATGTTGACGCGTCGAACCGACGAGTCCGTGACCAGAACGTGGCACTTCTCACACGTGATACCTTCGTACTTCTTCCCTTTGTACTTCCCACATGCGCACTCGTAGTCGTTCGCAGGCCCGAAGATCTCTTCGGCGTACAGCCCGCCCCGCTCGGCGCGGTGCGTGCGGTAGTTGATCGTTTCCGACTCGGTCACTTCTCCATGTGACCAACCGAGAATCGCCGATGGGGGAGCGAGCTGAAGTTTCACACGCTTAATGTCGTCGCCAGAAATCACTTACCTCACCTCATCTTCGGAAGGCATCCGGAATGCGCGGTTCTACGCCAAAATGGACGGCCCGATACGAAGCCGCCCCGTCTTCACATCCCCGCACGATGCTATTGGCTCTAGTACTCAGATTCGTCCGCTTTCGCCGCCGCCGCCGGAGCTCTGCTTGCGCTGTTCTGCAATGGCCCGTCTTCGTTCACGGTTCTGCCTGTCTTCGCTTTGCCGTTTCCGTAGTCGGTCGAATAGTACCCGCTGCCTTTGTAGATGACGCCGATTCGTGGCATAAGCCGCTTCAACCCCGTGCCTCCGCAGTGAGGGCAAGCCGCCCCACCGTTGGCTCTGTTTGCACCATGGTGAAGAACGCGGAACTGCGCGCTGCAGTGGCTACACTCATATCGATGGAAAGGCACACCGCCCCCCTTTCCCTCTCTCGGGGTCGTCTCGACGCATTCTCTCTGACCAGGTCGCAACTGGACTCAGCGACCTCGCCAACTGGGAAGTATACCTTGAAATCCGCCGTCATCAACCGACGACGACCGAACGGCTCTCCAGAGGGACGACCTCGACCCCGTCCTGCACGGCGATTTCAGAGCTTGACGCAAACGGGAGGACATTGATCAGCTGTCTCTCGTTCTCGTTCTCGAACCGGTAGTAGATCGGCACCGGCGCTTCCGCTCCGCATATCTGGTGTGTCGCCGTGACGCGAGCCGCCAGACGGATCACATCTTCCCTCTCCTGCCCACTCTTCTCGTCCCACGCCGTCCGCGCGAGCGTCATCGGGCCGTGGGGAGCGGCGGGATACACGCGTAGGTCTTGAGGGAGAAAGAGATTCTGCAGCTCTCGCTTCTCATGCTCCAGGATCGCAACGACAATCTTCGTGTCCGGTCGCACCTCGTAGAACAGTGGAAAATCGAGGAGCCGCAACTCGTTCAAGGTGAATCCTGTCTCGTGAAATAGATGAGCTACGCGATCCCCGAATCCAGGAAGAGTTAGCTTGCATCGGCTCTGGCATGCCATCGGGTCTCTTGGCTCGATCCCAAACCCGGCGGCCAGCTCCTGCACCGCACTTCTTGCGTTCGCGGGCCGTCGTCGCACATTCGAGAGCTTCGCCCAAGATGACAGCTGCTCAGGCTCGCTTCCCACCGCTCTGGAGCAGAGCGGGCGGAGGACTTGCCCCCCAACACCCAGGCTTTCCGACATGTCTGTCATCTCACTCGTGCCGACTCCGCGCTCTCCGAGCATCTCCCCGGTCACGAGGAACTCCGCTCCTATCCGTTCCATGTAACGCTTCGCTCGCGAGATCAGAAGTCTGCGGCAGCTGAGGCAGCTTTGCGTCAAGCTGAACGAGCCTCCGAATGCCCCCCAATCGATGAGCCTCCGGTACTCCCTCTTCAGAGATTGCGTCCGCAACGGAACACCGGGCCACTCCTCGCGTACCAGTTGACGGAGATCCTCCGGTTCCGCAGCAAAGGGTGACCGAAAATGCAGCAGGCATACGCTTTCAACCTCTGGGTGCCTCTCCACCATCCGCGTTGCCACGCGACTAGCGAGGCTCCCGGAAAACAACGACAAGACTTTGACCACGCCCAGACCCCGATTCCCCCGAAGTGTCTACGTTCGCGGTTCGATCAGCCCATAATCCCCGTCACGTCGATGATAAATGATGGCGACCTCGTCCGTCTCCACATCGATGAACACCAGAAAGCTCTTCTCGATGGCATCGAGCTGCAGAGCAGCTTCTTCAGCCGTCATCGGCTTGTGGAAGTAGGTCTCGACTCGAACGATTCGCCTCTCCTTCTCCTCTTGGATCCTTTCGTCGTCCTCCAAACCCGGGGTCCCGCGCTCTTTCACCTCCTGCAGCTGGTCCTTGAATTTGACGAGCTGCCGCTTGACCCGATCGATCGCCTTGTCGATCGACCCGTACATGTCGGTCGACTCTTCACGAGCCGTGATGATTTTCTTGTTGGTGAGATGCGCGTGGAAGTCGGCAATCTGGCGCTGTTTCTCTACGGAAAGGACCACGTCCACACTGATGATTCGATGAAAGTAGCGCTCGAGCGCTTCCGTCTTCTCCACGACGTAGGATCGCAATGACCCACTCGCACCTGTGTGTCGCTCGGCGATCTTGATCTTCATCGCGATCCCCTTCCGATGACCTTATAGCAGATTGGAGGGTATCGGTCAATCCATGGGCACCCATAACGCCCTTCGGAAGGCGTTTTCGCTGCGTGCTGCTCAAGCGACGGCAGCGAGTCTTTGTCGAAGACGCTGAGTTACCGTGTGGAGACCGTCCTGACCGATGTCGGGTTGGTAGATTCCGAATTCCCTCTGGACGAACGCCTTCACGCTGCTGCGGTAGCGCACTCCGTCGGTCCGCCGCTCTCTTGAAATGAGACCCTCCTCGAGGAACTCGCGAGGAGGTTCGTCCTCAATCAGCCCCTTCGCACACTGGGTCCAAGCAGCCAGCTGCTCTACGGTGTATGTACCGGGAGCGCGGTCAACCAGAAACGCGAGCAACCTCCGCTGGAGGATGTCCTTCTTCCCAACTCGAGCGACCAACCGATCGATGTGCCGCAGAACCGCGGGAGGTAGCACGTCATGACCTCCACAGACGTCTCCCGCGATATCGATTACGCGCGCGTCGGCCTCCTCGAGTGCAACCGAGCGGCTCGCAGGCTCGGCCGACGTCTCGTGACCACCTGCACTTGCCGAGTGCCCTCCCTCCCTGACTCGCGGAGCCGCCTCGCGCTCTTCTCGGTCCGGACTGCCAGACGGCCCGGACGCACAATCCGAAACGGCGAAGCTGATGTATCCGAGCGTCCGCGCTACATCCTCCAACTCAGCAATCACCCGATCTCGTTCGCTCAGCTCCCCCTGCAACTTCTCGATCTTCGTTTCGAGTTCTTCGGTACGTGTCTTCTTGCGCTTTCCGCCTCGAACCCTCTCGATCGCCTCGATAATCGACGCACTCACCCGTTTCAACTCAGGCGACGCCACGGCTTGGAGAGACGGTGTGAATCCGGCGTGGAATGTCGTGCGCTCCCTCACGTAGATCGGGAGAATAGAATCTCCGTTGATGTAAATGCAGTCGCCGGTATCGAGGGCGCCTATGATCTCCTTCACTTCGCTCTTTCGCCACGGTAAGAGCTCCCCATAGACGCGCATATCAACTTCATGCACGACCCGGTGCAGGAACAGAATGCCTGCCTGGCTGAGGACATCCTTGTCGACCTTGGCGCTTCGCTGGGAAACGACGATTCCTCCGAGTCCCCGCTTCCGACCACGTAGCGCAATACGAGCAATCATCTCCTTCAGCTCATTCTTGACCCCCTGAGGGATGAACTCGTGCGCCTCCTCGATCCCAATGATGTACGGTCGACGCAGCTTGCCCGCCAGCGTCCAGAGGCTGGACAGGTAAGATTTCAGGATCCCCGTGCGCTCTTCGGACAGGAAGCCACTCAGGTCGAGGACCACCGGCACGTTCTGCTCCATACTCACCTGGGCGATTTCGGAAGCCGAGTCCTCGTCGATTTCGATCTCTACACCCTCACCGGTTCCGACTACTAGTACCTCGTAGCTCTCCTTTAATCCGAAGTACTCCCCCTCGATGTCGACAATTGACATCGGGTAGTTGTTGCGAAGAAGCTCCTCGAAGATGACGCCCGCCGTGTTCGACTTGCCCGAACCGCGAATGCCGAGGATGGCGATACACTGACCAATGACCTGCTCCAAATCTAGATTCAAGTCTTGACTGATGTTGAGCGCTGTTCCCATGGCTCGGCCGACGAGCGGCCTGCCTCACCCACCCCTCCAACGGAGATGCCTAGAGGCTAGCCTTGCGCCCTGCGTCCCAACGAGGGCGAGTGTCCCTTCGCGCGTTGTCGTTCTTCCCCTCTTCAACCACGGTCATGGAGGAGCGCGCGGCCTCGATCGCCTGCTCTTGGCTGGTGATCTCGCCGGCGAGGATCCTATCGTGAAGCTCTTCGAGCAGCTGCCCAAGCCGCGGCCCCGGAGACAGGCCCAGCTCGATCAGCGCGTCTCCATCGATGATGGCGCGCGCCTTTCTCAAGCTGCAGACGTATTCGATGTGCTCGACAACCCGAATCGTCTCGCGCAGAACCGGTTTCCATCCTGAGGATCGATGGGCACTTGCTTCGCAGTCGGCCACGAGCACTTCGAGTAGATCGAAGAAGCGCGGATATCGCGCGCGCAGGCCAACCCTGTCCGGGCGCTCGCCGGAACTGACGAAGCGAACCTGCTTCCCGCGGCCCATTTCCGGCAGGGCGGCAATCCTCATGTGGTTCTTGACGAGAAAGGCTAGTCGCGACGTCTCCCCGCGACTCAGTCGAAGGCGCTCGCCGACGCGCCGGCACATTCCCCCTCCAATCGCGCAGTGACCACCCATGTTCGCGCCCTCACGCCGCCGCAGCGCTTCCGGCTTCCCCACGTCATGAAGAAGAACCGCGAGCTTCACAATTGGATCGCGGACGAAACGATCGGCCATTCGCACCGCCTCGATCGTGTGAGCGAAGACGTCCCCTTCCGGATGGTAGATCTCAGGCTGCGGTACACCCTTACCCGCGAGGACTTCCGGCAGGACGTGTTCGAGCAATCCGAGCTCTTCCAATAGCGTAATCCCCCTCGCTGCGCGCCGCGTCGCGAGCAGCCTCAAGAGTTCATCGCGGATCCTCTCCATCGAGATTGATCGAAGTCCCGCAGCGCTTTCCTTGATTGCGTCCGATGTCCCCGGGTCCAACGATCCGTCAATCTGACACACGAAGCGCACAGCCCGCATTAGTCTCAGGGAATCTTCCCGGAAGCGCGCGCGCGGATCCCCGATTGCGCGAACGCGACGCATGGAGAGATCGTCCATCCCCCCGACCAGGTCGATCACTTCACCTTTCTCATCGGCCGCGAGACCGTTGATCGTCAAGTCGCGGCGCCGCACGTCCCCTTCCAGTTCGCGAACAAGCTCGACACGCCCGGGCCAGCGACCGTCGTACTCGCCTTCGACGCGGAAAGTCGCTACCTCGTACGATCTTCCGTCCGGCCCAACAACGACCAGGACGCCGAAGTCCTCTCCCACGCCGAGGATCTGTCGCCCCGGGAAGAGCATGCGAATCTCGCTCGGAAGCGCGGACGTCGCGATGTCAACGTCCGCTGGCGGAAAGACCACGTCCCGTTCCAGCGCTGACTGAATCCCATCTCGAACCACGCCGCCGATCAGGAACGCTGCGTGCCCGGCTTCGTGAAGTCGCCGGAGAAGTTCACGAGCGAAGGGATGTACGCGAAAGACGGCGTCGACGTCAATCCGACTTGGTGGCATTCCGAGTCTCACTATACTGACCCTATCTGAGCAACCGCAAGCGCTTGTGCGCTCGCTGCAGCGCAGGCGATGCGGCGGCCCAAGAAGCCACGATCGACCTGTCCGGCCTGCACCCTAGACGCACCGCCCGCTAGGCGCATTGACGGTCCCGCTCGAGCAGGACCGCGGCGGCCTCAGTCATCCCGCTCCCCGGACGGCTCCCGTCGCTCCTCGCGGTCTGCGTCGGTCGCATCGCCATCGCCTCGAAGAAGGCTTTCGAACCTCATCGCACGTTCGACCGTCTCGTCGATCGCGAAGCGAAGTTCTGGTGTATGGCGAAGGTCGAGCCGCTCCGCCAGCAAGCTGCGATAGAACCCTCGATCATGTTCGAGAGCACGAAGAAGCTCGCTCTTGTCCGCCGGCGCTCCCGCGGCTACGTAGACCCTGGCGTAGCGCGCATCTGAAGACAGCTGCACGTCCATCACCGTAGGGAAGGCAGCACGGACAATCGGATCCCGGCTTTCGAACTCGACGATCGCCGCCAGCTCACGCTGCAAGTCCTCGCGAACGCGCGCCCGCCGACGTCTGCTCATAGCATCTCGATGCTCGTCTCTGTGACCTGATACGCGCCCCTGTGCTCGAAGCGCTCCGCCGCCCGCCGAAGCGCGGAGTCCGTGAAACGAGGGTCCGCCGACAGATGCGCAATGCGAATCGTCAGTTCCTGAAGCTCTCCATCGCCCGGAACCTCACACACGGCATAGGATGGCCCAAATCGATGGACGTCCGCGATGATTCTCTTCACAATCGAGCGCCTCGCCTTGAGCGTCGTCACACCGGGCAGTCGAAATGAGAGCGTGAGCAGGCCGGCCTTCATGACTTCCTCGCCTACGACTCGACCTCTTCCATCTGGAAGACATGGAGACGATCGCCGACCTGCACATCGTCGAAGTCGCGGACACGAATTCCGCATTCCCTGCCCGACTCCACTTCGCGCACGTCGTCCTCAAATCGTCGCAGAGAAGCGATGTCTCCCACGAAGACCTCGTGCTCTTCGCGCATCACACGGACTTTCGCATTGCGGGCGACTCTACCGTCCGCCACGTAGCATCCTGCAACGACGCCGCTCGGAACCTTGAACATGTCGCGCACTTCCGCGACGCCGAGCTGCGATTCAGCGTACTGCGGACCGAGTGCTCGCTTGAGAAGCCGCCGCAGCTCGTCGACCAAGTCGTAGATGATTTCGTAGGTGAGAACGGAGATTCCCTCGCGGTCCGCGACCTTGAGTGCGTTGGCGTCCGCCTTCACGCCGAATCCGATCACAGGGCACTCGGCCTCAACGGTCGACGCGAGAATCACGTCGCTCTCGGAGATCGATCCAACCGCCGCCAAGAGCACCTCGATCTCGACTCCCTCGACGTCCAGCCCCTCAATCTCCCTGCGTGCGGCTTCCAGCGCACCGGAGGTCGCTGCCCTCAGGATCACTCGCAGCTTCTTCACTTCTTCGACCTCGCCAAAGAAGTCCTCCAGCGTCATCGCACGAGGAGCCTGCCGCTTGGTACGTCTCTGCTGCGCCTCTTCTTCCGCGCATCGACGAGCTTTCGCCTGATCGGCGAGGACCGTAATCTCGGCTCCCACCGGCGGCACGTCGTTGAATCCGAGGATCTCCGCCGCCTCGCCGGGCCTCACCTCATGGACACGGTTGCCTGCCCCGTCGGTCAGTGCCTTGATTCTCCCGTAGGTTCCTCCAGCGACAGCCCAGCCTTTCTCTCGAAGCGTTCCATCCTTGACGATCGCTGTCGCCACGGGACCGCGGCCGGAAGACAGGTGGCTTTCGATCACCACAGCGTGGACCGGACCGTCCGGGTCGGCACGCAGATCCTCCATCTCGGCTATCAAGAGGATCATCTCCAGAAGATCCTCGATGTTCAGGCGCTGGAGCGCCGAGACCTCGACCGTCACCGTATCTCCACCCCACGCCTCGGGCGTTAGTCCCCGTTGCGCAAGATCGTTCATCACCTTTGTCAGGTCGGCGTTGGCCTTGTCGATCTTGTTAATCGCCACGATCATCGGTACTCCGGCCGCCTTGATGTGATCGATCGCTTCAGCTGTCTGCGCCATGATGCCGTCATCAGCAGCGACGACGAGAATCGCGATGTCCGTCACCTGAGCACCGCGAGCCCGCATCCCCGTGAACGCCTTGTGCCCCGGGGTGTCGATGAACGTGATCCGTTTCCCGCCAAGATCAGCCTGATACGCCGCGATGCCTTGGGTGATACCGCCCGCTTCCCCGTCAGCCAGATGCGACTCCCGGATTGCGTCCAGGAGCGTCGTCTTCCCGTGGTCGATGTGTCCAAGAACGGAGACGACTGGAGGACGAGGATCGCCGTGACCTATGTGCTTCTTCTTCGGCCTCGCCGGCGACGCAGTCGGCTCAGCCGCGGCCTCTTCGGTCGCGGACTGTTCTACCGGTGCAGGTGCCGCCTCGTCCTGGTAGAGATGGACGATCAGGGCGTACTCCTCCTCATCAACGGAGTTCGACGCCTTCAGTCCCGGCATGCCCATCTCATCGAGCTTGGCGACGAGCTCCTTGCTCGTCACACCCAACTCTTTGGCGATCTCATAGATTCTCTTCCTCGCCAATGCTTCCTTTCCTTTCGCTCCGCTACCCGGAATTCCCAAGACAAACAGAGATCAGACTATACGAGATCGCTACAAGCCCGTCAAACCCTCACGGAAACGGCTGTTCCCGGTGACGCGACGGCCAGCGAAGCGTGCACATTGTTGCTGGCCGGACAACGGGGAGACCCTTGCCTTCCCTTCGCTTCCGAGTTGACGTCTCGCGAAAGGCGCGACGCGGTGTACCTTCTCGTGTCTCGGGACCCGCCTAGGCTCCACCGGATGTTGGATGGTCGCCGAGCCAGGCCTTCACGCACTGAATATCTTGCCACGTCAGGTACTTCGGGCTGCCTTTCTCGCGTGAGGGATACCGCAGGAGATAGCTCGGGTGAAACATCGGAAAGACCTGGATTCCTCCACGCCAGGTGAGGAAGGTCCCACGCGACTTCGTGATTCCCGGAGCCTCGGGCAACAGCCACTGGGTTGAGGTGTTACCGAGCGTGACGATCAGAGAGGGCTGAATCAGAGCAATCTGCGCTTCGAGGTACGGGAAGCACGCCTCCATCTCCACCTTGGTCGGCACGCGATTGCCGGGCGGGCGACACTTCACCACGTTCCCGATGAACACGCTTTCTCTGGAGATCCCGACCGAGGCAAGCACCTCGTCCAACTTCTGCCCGGCAGGACCCACGAACGGCCTTCCTGTGGCGTCTTCAACCTCTCCCGGCCCTTCGCCGATGAACATAACCGCGGCATGTTCATCACCTTCACCGAAGACGACGTGGGTTCTCGTCTCGTGCAATGGACACTCGGTGCACGTCAGAATCCGCGGTTTCAAAGCATCGAGGGTGAGCGTATCGGAAGATTCGGATGACTCCATCGCTGCCTCCCGTAGCGGTCGCGAGGCTTGTCGCCTACGACAAGCAAGGCAACAGCGGGCAACGGGACTCGAACCCGCGACCCTCAGCTTGGGAAGCTGATGCTCTACCACTGAGCTATGCCCGCAGGGCGTGAAACGCCGATGGAGTATAGCACGACGGATCCGAACCCGCCAAGCCATCCATCAAAACGACGACGACTTCTCAGTCGGCGCGCAGCACCTCCAGCGCCGGGAGTCTCTTGCCACGCAGCATCGCGAGGCAAGCCCCCCCTCCGGTTGAGATGTACGAGACGCGCCGTTCGTAGCCGAGTTGCCTCACGGCCTCCCCCGTCTCCCCGCCTCCGATCACGCTGAAAGCGCTCGACGCGGCGACTGCTTCGGCAATACCCGCCGTGCCCGCCGCAAACGGCTCATGCTCGAAGGCCCCCATCGGGCCAGTCCAAACGACGGTCTTCGCTTTGCCGATCCACCGTCGAAACGTCTCCACCGTCCTCGGGCCGATGTCGAATCCTGCCCATCCGGCAGGGATCGACCTCGCGTCGCCGACGCGCACCTCCGCCCCGGAATCGAGACGCTGTGCAATCTGCGCATCCGACGGAAGCACGATCTCCACTCCACCCTTTGCCGCGGCCGCCATGATCTCGCGAATCTCGTCGAGAAGACTCTCGTCGACGAGCGAATCTCCCACCGACGCCCCTTGCGTGCGCAGAAGCGAGAACGCAACACCGCCGCCAACCAGAATGCCGTCGACTCGATCGATTAGATCGCGCAGGGCGCCCAGCTTGCTGCCGGCCTTCTTTCCCCCGACGATGGCGATGTACGGACGCGCCGGATCCACGAGAAGACCTGACAGGACGTCGACCTCTCGCTGCATGAGAAGACCGGCATACGATGGAAGGAGCTTGGCCACGCCAAGCGTCGACGCGTGCGATCGATGCACGGTGCCGAACGCATCGTTCACGAACAGGTCCGCCGGGCTCGCAAGCGCTGCCGCGAACATGGCATCGTTTGACTCCTCCTCCGGATGGAACCGGACGTTCTCTAGAAGGAAGATGTCTCCACCGCGCCCCTCACGGACCGCCGTCGCCACGTCGTCACCGATGCAGTCGTCGAGCTTCACTATTGTGCGGCCGCTCCGCTCACTCAGGCGATCGCAGACGGGATCCAATCGTAGCGATGGGACCACTTGCCCTTCGGGCCGCCCCAGATGCGTGACCAGGATGACCTTGGCTCCGCCATCTGCGAGGGTCAGGATCGTCGGGATCGAGGTGCGAATGCGCGCATCGTCTGCAATCTCGCCGTCTCGTAACGGCACGTTGTAGTCCACACGGACGAGCACCGTCTTCCCTCGCACGGCCGCGTCCTGCACCCTTCGAATGTCACCAGTCTGTTCTCTTCCCACGGATCTCCTCCCCTGCGGCCTGAGGCCGCTTGAATGCCCTTCGGAACCGGATTATAATGCCACCCGATGAACAGTCAAAGCTTCATTCTCCTCGCACTCGGCGCCTTTGCGGCCCTCATCGTGACCGTCGCCGCAATCGATCAGCATTTGTTCAGCGAGCACCCTCCCTCCGAAGTCGGCGGCCTGATCTGGCGCGTCGAGAACGCCTTCTCGCGCGTCAAGGATCTTGAGGCGGTCGTCGAAGTGACCGAGAGCGAGACGTCTTACATGCCTGTTCGTATGAGGATTCGCTTACTCAACAATCCTCTGCCCTCACTCTCCGTGCGCTATCTTGATCCGGCCGATCTAGAGGGGCAGATCTTCACCGTGGAGAACGACCTGCTCTCCCATGCCTTGCCCGGCGAGGATCTGATCGTCGTCAAGCGATGGGTCGGGTTTCCTCTCGCGGCCATCGGTCTCGCCGGCCTCGACCTGTCTCTCATCGAGAGCGAGTGGAACGCAGGGAAGCTTGCGCTACAGGTGCTTGAGACCGTCCCTGCCTTCTCTATGGATTCCTTCTCCACGCCGATTACGGTTGGAGGGACTCTCACAGATCCGTCGTACGACATCCTCGCGTCCTTCTGTCCCGGCCTCTGCGAAGAGCAACTCTCGACAGTCAGCTTTGCCCACGCCCCCGGATCGCCTCTCGAGAGCGCAATTCGTGGCGAGTACATCCTTGAGGTCCGGGACGCTCCTTCCGGCGAACTCGTGCGGATGATCTGGATCGACCGAGAGACATACTTCGTGCAGAAGGTCGTGTTCTTCACCGACGGCCGCCGCGACAAGACGATCGAACTGCAGCAGGTGATGATCGATCAAGGATTGACCGTCGAAGACGTCTTGACGTTGCCGCGTGGTCTTGAGGTCTTGCGAGGCTGAGCCCTCAGCTGAAGCTCTCGTCCGATCCCGATCCCTCCGAGTGGCTCCGACGCCTGAACTCAGCCAGTTCCAGGTCATACTCGACGAAGTCTCCGAACTCGTCCTCTTCGGCGAACGGCGAGTCGATGGATGCCGTCTCGAATACTTCATCGGCGATGAAGATGGGGCAGCCGGCTCGCAGCGACAGCGCCAGCGAATCTGACGGACGCGCGTCGAACTCCAGCTCGTCCCCGCGATCATCCTTCACGTAGATCGAAGCGAAGTAGGTTCCATCCCTCATGCTCTTAATCACTACACGCTCCACGCTGGCGTTGAGATCTTCGATCATCGCCTTCATCAGAGCGTGTGTAAGCGGCCGCGGGAAATCCTCGCTTTGGAGACCAAAGGCAATCGAAATCGCCTCTGCGTCGCCAATCCAGATCGGGAGTGCCTTCTTCGAATCCCGATCCTTGAGAAGAACCACCGGCGAGTTGTTGGAGGGGTCGACAAGCAACGCCTTGATCATCACTTCTCGCATCTCGGGTCTCCTTCTCGGCCGCGGCATTATAGCACTCGCACACGCTACGAACAACGATGGGTTGGACATTTCGAACATCGCTTGTACACTTCCGATCTGGCGGGTGATCGGGATGTGTGGAATCATTGGGTACATCGGAGAGGAACAGGTCGTACCCTTTCTCCTTGACGGCCTGAAGAGGCTCGAATATCGCGGATACGACTCCGCGGGGATCGCCGTCCTTCAGGCGGAGCGCGTGATGCGCTTCCGGCGCGCAGGGAAGGTGAGGGATCTGGAGTCAGACCTCGACCGGGAATCCCTGTCGGCAATGACGGGAATCGGCCACACGCGGTGGGCGACGCACGGGCCGCCGACCGAGGAGAATGCACATCCTCACCTCGACTGTCACGGCAAGATCGCCGTCATCCACAACGGGATTATCGAGAACTACCTCCCGTTGAGGGAGCGCCTCATCGCGGATGGGCATCGCTTCGCGTCCCAGACGGACACCGAGGTTCTCGCGCATCTCATCGAAGCCGAGGCCCATCGGGGCCTTCTCGAGGCCGTCATCGCGGCCGTGTCTCAAGCAGAGGGTGCGTTCGCGCTCGCCGTTCTCTCTTCCGACACGCCGGACCGGCTATTCGTGGCGCGTCGGGGGAGCCCACTTGTAGTTGGGACGAGCAAGACGGGTTCCTTCGCTTGTTCCGACATCCCGGCACTTCTCGGCCGAGCGACCGAAGTCCAGTTCCTCGGTGACGATCAGGTGGCCGAGCTTCGACGTGACGGCGTTCAGGTCTACGACCTCGCCGGGAACCCGCTCAAGCTGCTTCCTCATAAGGTGTCGGTCGACCCCGTCTCGATCCAAAAGGGCGGCTACAAGCACTTCATGCTGAAGGAGATCCACGAACAGGCCCGCGCGGTCGGCGAGTCGATTCGTGAGAAGATCGAGAGTGGCGATGTCTCGATCGATTTGCATCCGCTCGGCGAGGAACTGAGCACGTTCGATCATGTCTACCTCATCGCGTGCGGCACCGCCTATCACGCCTCGCTCACGGCCGAGTACCTCTGGGAGGAGGCGCTCCCGGTGCCAATCCAAGCCATCATCGCGTCGGAATTCCGCGTGAGGCGGCCTCACACGACCGACAGAACCCTCGTCATCGCCGTCTCGCAGTCCGGGGAGACCATCGACACACTCATGGCCGTCCGCCACGCCCGCGAGAAAGGGGCCCGGGTCATAGCTGTGGTAAACAACGAGCATTCGGCGATCGGTCGCGAGGCCGACGCATCGGTCTACACTCGCGCCGGCATCGAGATTGGCGTCGCAGCGACCAAGACCTTCACCGCTCAGGTCGCCGTGCTCGGCCTCCTCGGCCTCGCGCTCGGACGGACCCGAACGGCGGGCACGGCGGAGGCGCTCATTACGGCGGAACTCCCACATCTCTCACTGCTGCCGGGCCGCATCACGCAGGCGCTACGCGCAGAGCCGGAGATTCGCGCGCTGGCCGAAAGGATGCACAACGCGACCGACATGCTCTTCCTTGCACGAGGCCCGCTCTTCCCAATTGCGCTTGAGGGCGCGCTGAAGCTCAAAGAGATCTCGTACATTCACGCGGAGGCGTATCCCGCCGGCGAGATGAAGCACGGCCCAATCGCATTGATCGACGAGGGAACGCCTGTCGTCTTCCTGTTGTCGAGAGGCGTCGCATACGAGAAGGTGCTCGCGAACATGGAGGAGGTCAAGGCACGAAACGGTTACGTGATCGCTGTGACCGATGCTTCGGGCGAGCCTGCCCTCGAGCGCGTCGCTGATGCCGTTTTGCCGGTACCCGAGGTCGAAGGAGTCTCACGCCCGATCCTGTTCACGCTGCCGCTCCAGCTGCTCGCCTACCACACCGCCGTCTACCGAGGGACGGACGTCGACCAACCGCGGAATCTCGCCAAGACCGTCACTGTAGAGTAGGCATCTCCGTGCCCTAGTGTGCAAGCACTTCGGCCAGCCGCAGCAACCGAAGATCGACGTTCTCGCATTCCTCTTCGATCGCGTCGAAAGGGATCGGTCCGATCTCCCGACCGACGAGACCCATGTAGATCCCGTGTTCTCCCCCCGCGAGCCTGGCGACCGCTCGATCGGCGAAACGACAGGCCAAGATCCTGTCAGAGGCGGACGGGGATCCCCCACGCTGCAGGTGCCCGAGGATCGTAAGTCGCGTGTCGACGGTCCCTTCTGACCTGAGCGCATCTGCGACAAGCCGTCCCGGAGACGGCTTCGGATCCGGGCAATCCGACGGAGCGAACCCCTCGGCCACAACAATGATCGAATGCCGCTTCCCTCGTCTTACGCCGTCGCAGACGCCCTTGACGACGTCCGAGAGCGAGATCGAGGTCTCGGGAGGTAGGATGAATTCGGCTCCCCCAGCGAGGCCTCCAGTCAGCGCGATGTACCCCGACCTGCGCCCCATCACTTCGACGACGAACGCCCGGTCGTGCGCCACCGCCGTGTCGCGGAGGCGATCCAATGCCTCGACGACCGTGTTGACCGCCGTGTCGACGCCGATCGACATCTCCGTCCGCGGGATGTCATTGTCGATGGATGCGGGGATTCCGACGGTCGGGAGGCCGTTGTCCTCAAGCCACCGAGCTCCGCGAAGCGAGCCATTCCCTCCGATGACAATCAGTCCATCGAGGCCGTCGCGACATGCTTCGTCGAGCGCCTTCCCCTGTCCGTCCGAGCTGAGGAATGCGGCCGATCGACCACTGCGAAGCATCGTTCCGCCGCGTTCGATGATCCCTCCGACCGCACGGTTGTCAAGCGGCTCGAACTCCCCATGGATCAGGCCATTGAAGCCTCTCTGGATGCCCACCATCTCGGCTCCGCGTTCGGTCCCGCATCGAACGATCGCTCGGATGGCGGCGTTCATCCCCGGTGCGTCGCCGCCGCTGGTCAGCACGGCAATCCTCACGAAAGCCTCCGGCGCCGACGGATGCTCGCGGCACGCGACCGGATCCGGACACGCCCCAGCACGGCCTGCGCGGCGCAGCTCTCGTAGATCTCCAGAATCCGCTCGGTCGATCGCTGGACGGAGCTCTCGATCGCCGTTCGTCGAGATCCTGCGCGCAAGGCTTCCAGGAGTCGCGGTGTCCTGGCGATCTCCAGCGCCTTGCGTGCAAACGCGTCCTCATCTTCGGCGACGAGAAACCCGTTCTCGCCGTCGCACACGACGTCCCGAACGCCGAGAGCATCCACAGCAATTGCAGGGGTCCCACCCGCCATCGCCTCGACGAGAACCAGTCCTTGCGTCTCCGTCTTCGATGCAAACAGGAACAGATCGGCTTCCCTATACACATCCTTCAGCTGCGGCTGATCAAGGAATCCCGCGAAACGTACAGCGTTCGCAAGGCCTGAGCTCGCAGCTTGATCTTCCAGACCCACACGCGACGGTCCGTCGCCGGCCAGGACCAGCACAGAGTGCGGCTCAGCGGCATGGATCCGCCCGAAAGCTCTCAGGAGGAAGCGAAGGTTCTTCTCCTCCGCCACGCGCCCAGCGTACAGGTAGAGCGTCGCATCTTCGGGAATCTCCAGGCTGGTGCGCACTTTCCACACAGGCGGTTCCTCGTAGAGTCTCAGATCCGGGCCGAACGGAAGCACGTGAATCGGCCGCTTGACCCCGAAACGCAGGAGCTCTTGCTCGATCGAACGCGTCGGCACGGTCACCGCCGTACACCGGTTGCATAAGAAGGCCGAGTAGGATTCCGCCGCTCGCACGGACGGTCGCAGCGCCCGCGGAACATAGTGACGATACTGGCTCAAGTACGTGTGATACGTCTGGACATGCGGCGTCCGATGGCGGTGCGCCGCGCTTAGCGCCGCATAGGCTAGCGAGAACGGCGTGTGACTGTGGATCACGTCCAGCATGGAGTAGCTCCGAGCCGCTTCGCGATTGTACGGCACCGCCATGCGTGCCGTCTTGTACGCGAACACGGGACCGGCTCGAAACCGGAACGTCCTTCGCTCGTCATCCGACGGTCGATCATACCGAGGCGCGTACACGTAGGTCTCGTGACCCAGTCGCTCCAACTCATCGCGCAACCGCCGAACGAGAAGCGTCACACCGCTGATCTCCGGCAGATAGGCATCCGTAAACAGTCCAATTCGCAAGCTAGATCTCCTCCGAGACGTAGACGCAATCGCCGCCAACGTACACGCGGTCGATGCGCCGTTCCGTGAGCCGATCTGGCGCGGCCCTGGGATCTTGATCCATGATCACCAGATCGGCGAGTGCGCCAACCTCAAGCCGCCCCTTCACAGTGTCCTCTGACGAGAACCACGCTCCACCCTCCGTGTAGCAGGCAAACGCTTCATCTAAGGTCAGGCGTTGCGATTCGTGCACAGCGCTGACGGCCGACGCCAGACCGTAGAGCGGAGCGAGCGGCATTCCATCCGACCCGAAGGCAAGCGGCACGTCGGCATCGAGGACACGCCGCAGCGGATTCGAGTCCCGATCGCGAGCCCCTCCGAGCTTGCGTTCGTACATCGAT